>Ga0209292_1000307_pt1 | contig 65750 bp, 62 predicted proteins | sample GOMGulsemesocosm_2_FD_184634 | JGI IMG/M metagenome (GOLD analysis project Ga0209292, IMG submission 184634) | Methane-oxidizing microbial communities from mesocosms in the Gulf of Mexico - GOM9C Gulf of Mexico (SPAdes) (version 2) | ecosystem: Environmental > Aquatic > Marine > Cold seeps... | reverse complement strand
TGATCGGCTTTATCGACAGGGCCTTTCATGGGCGATGAAACGAACCACGGTGGTGATTGGAACCGCTGCCGTGTTAGTGATTATGGCACTGGCGCTAGTGCCTCAACTGGGTACCGAGTTTGTACCGGAGCTGGAAGAAGGCACCATTAACCTGCGTGTCACGTTGGCACCCTCCTCCAGCCTGGGAACAGCCCTTGAGGTCGCACCCAAACTGGAATCAATGTTGTTGGAATTTCCAGAGGTCACCTACGCCTTGAGCCGCATAGGTCGTGCTGAAATCGGTGGTGATCCGGAGCCCGTGAATAACATTGAAATCTATCTTGGTTTGAAACCACCGGCCGAATGGACCAGTGCAAGCAGTCGCCACGAGCTACAGGGGTTAATGGAACAAAAGCTGGAGCAACATCCCGGTTTACTACTTAACTTCTCTCAACCCATTGCTACTCGTGTAGATGAATTGCTGTCCGGCGTAAAAGCGCAATTGGCGATTAAGTTGTTTGGTTCAGATCTAGGTGTACTGGCAACTAAAGGCCAAGAAATCGAGACTGCAATTAAAGCTGTTGAAGGAGCTCGTGATGTTGCCATGGAGCAGGTTGTTGGCGAATCACAACTTGTCATCACGCCTAACCGCAGACAGCTTTCGCGTTATGGTTTGTCCGTCGGTGATGTCATGACCTTGATTCAGGATGGTATAGGAGGTCGTGAAGCCGGTCAGGTAATTAGCGGTAACGAGCGCTATGATATCTATGTCCGCTTAGGTAAAGCCTTCCGTGAAAACCGTGAAGTCATTGCCGATCTGCGCCTGCAATCACCCACCGGCGCTTGGGTACGTTTAGGTGATGTAGCCACTGTTACCATTGAGTCTGGTCCACCACAGGTACGTCGCGATGATGTACAGCGGCGTGTGGTGATTCAAGCCAACGTACAAGGCCGTGATATGGGCAGTGTGGTTGCTGATATTCGGCAGGTGATCGCCGATCAGGTTGAGCTGCCTGCTGGCTATTCAATTGATATTGGTGGTCAATTCGAAAACCAAGAACGGGCTCAAAAACGCCTCGGCATTGTCGTGCCTGTTTCCCTGGCGCTGATCGCCTTACTGCTGTATTTCGCCTTCGGTTCAATCGGTCAGGCCGCTCTGATTTTGGTGAACGTACCGCTGGCGGTTATTGGTGGCGTGTTTTCTCTGTATATATCCAATCAGTATTTATCGGTGCCCAGCTCCGTAGGCTTCATCACGCTGTTTGGGGTCGCCGTGCTAAATGGTGTGGTCATGGTGGAAAGCATCAATCAGCGCGTTAAAGATGGCTTGCAGGTTAAAGATGCTGTTTTTGACGGCGCCACCTCAAGGCTACGCCCCGTATTAATGACGGCGCTAACATCGGCTTTAGGATTGATTCCGATGCTGATGTCCAATGGTGTGGGTGCTGAAATCCAAAAACCATTAGCCACGGTGATTGTTGGTGGCTTAGTCACCGCAACGTTCTTAACGCTGTTTGTATTACCCTCGCTCTATGGCTGGTTTTCCAAATGGAAGTTACAAGAAACTAGGTAGTTAATTCTTAAGGTTGCGCATTAGTGCGCAACCTTATTTCGCGTACGGGGAAGCTATTCACTGGCCAAAATCATGCAGGATAGTCGCACCTGAATTTCATAAAAATAACCTAACCCATAGGGTAATCGAATGAGGTAGCGCTAAATATTCAGCGATATCTTTCGGTTTTCGCTAAAATGCGAAAACTCAATTGGATCGGCTAAAATTACCAACTACACTAAAGGCTCTTTTAATAACTTTTGCATATTCAAACAACTAAGAATTATTACCATTTAAATGGAGTTTATGATGGCAACAGCAACAGCTTATTTAGGCGTCAACATGGAAGAAGCCCAAGTTGGGGGCGGTGAAGTTACAGAAGCTAATTCATCTTATATTCAAGTTTCATATGGTTATGCCGTTCAACACTATTACGGCAGCTTTTCATATCGCTCCGACTCCCTGAGCGGAGGCACTGTCACGAGTACAAGTTATTACGAGTATGGCCAAAAAGTCTACGACATCACGGGTGAAAGTCTTAGTGCAACAACTGTTGAGTCCTATTTGGATACTGCCGATGCTCAAGGCTTATTTAATTACGCATTTTCTGGTGACGATACCATTACCGGCTCTTACCAAAATGATGTGCTTAAAGGCTACGCAGGAAATGATGACTTAGAAGGGGGCTCAGGGAATGATATTCTCGACGGAGGAACCGGAATTGACACGGCAAACTATGCTGGCAGGCATGACAACTACACCATTCAGCTTACAAGCATTGTCGATAACTCCACATCAGATGGTACCGACACCTTAACGAATATTGAACGTCTATCCTTTGCTGATAAAACTATAGCCCTAGATATAAATGACAATGCCGGTGAGGCATACAGGATTTATAAAGCAGCCTTCGACCGAGTACCCGACCTGGGTGGGCTTGGATTTTGGATTAATGCCTTAGATAATGGAGCTACTCTATTGGAAATGGCATCTGGCTTCACTAATAGCGCTGAGTTTTCAAATCTCTATGGAGCAAACAATAGTAATGATGCTTATCTAAACTTGCTCTACAACAATGTTCTTGATCGTGATGGCGATGCTGGTGGTCATGCTTTCTGGTTAGGTCATTTAGATGCTGAAACTGTTACTCGAGAACAGCTACTCATAGACTTTAGTGAAAGCACTGAAAATCAAGCTAATGTCATAGATCTAATAGCAAATGGAATTGAATACACTTCATATATTTGAATATTTATGAAGATTGGAATGGACTGAGCATAACCGCCATGTGCTCTGCCATTAATTAAGCAGGCATATCGCACTGGAAAGATCGTAGCTACCTTCAATAATTTGTACCCGCCAATACAGGCAACCAAAATTTGTGTGGAGCCTCCTATCCGAGTCGAACGGATGACCTACTGATTACAAGTCAGTTGCTCTACCAACTGAGCTAAGGAGGCTTTACTTCACAAATTTAGGAGCGCAACTCTAAGCGAACTACCTGACTTATGCAACAGGTTTACAAACTTAGAGCTCATGTCTCTAGGTAATCCCCCGAAAAATAGTGGTGCTCAAAAGTAGAATTTTTCTCGTCATCTAAACGCAGGAGATTCTTCATGAAAAAATCTCATTATTCTGACAGTCAAATTATGTCGAGAGCACGGCATGAGCAACGCCACGTTCTACAAATGGCGCGCGAAAATTGAAATCAGCAGTCAATAAAATCCACGCAACAAATGACATCAATCAAAAACTAGACTTACTTGCTTCAGCACTACACTTTAGCCTTGGAAGTTTAGCGCTTCAACTGCATAAGTCTAAACGTAAATAGAAGATCAGAAGCCCCACTCGCTCAGCTTCATAACAATAATCTCTAAACTCCACGCAATAAAAAACCCCGATTCATTTCTGAATCGAGGTTTCTCATTTTTCTTCAGACTCTAAAATCAGAGTCCAAGGTTAATAGCTTATCGAAATAAGTGTTCGCCTTTGTTTCTTATTGCTTACGCGATAGTAAGCAATCCATCAACAATACTGATTTCATCAGTAGTAACACCTGTAAGCTCTACAGTGAAGAAGTCGCCTGTTGATGCTGAACCAAATACTTCTGTTTCAAAAGTAAGAAGTGTATCAGCAGCAGTAGTACCTTCAGTAATGAACATTTCTAATACAGCGTTATCACCAGTAGTTAATGCACCAGTGTTAACTGTGTAGTCAGTTCCTACGTAGACGTAGTCAGTATCAGCTTCTACACCATTACCAGAAATATCAGCTGAATCACCAGCGTCTAAATCACTAACGAAATAAACGTCTTGACCAACAGTTCCAGTTTCAGAAGCAGCATCAGCAAGAGTTACTTCACCAACTAGTGCAGTAGCCGCAGTAGCTGCTGTTTCTTCTAAAGGTGTTAACCCATCATCAATAGCGTTAATCGCATCAAAAGCAACTTTTGCAGCTTCTAAATCTACAATAGCTTCTTCTGCATCTGCAACAGTAGCTTGAGCATCAATAAAACCCTGCGCAGTAGGTGCATCATCAGTATCGTCACCAGCAGCAAAATCAAGAACAACACTTGCACCTGTAGTAATAATACCACCGTTCATTACTGTAGCACCGTCTTGCTCTGTATCAACTACAAGTTGTACTGCAGCAGTTAAAGCTGTATCTGCATCTGATAAGCCAGTTATAGCTGCAAGGTCTGCAGTATATGCAGCTTCAAGAGCAGCAAGACCTTCATTAGTTACTTCTGTACCACCAATAGACAACGCAATAGCATCAGTAGTATCAGCCGACACATCCTTAACCTCATCAACACCCCATGTGTAAACAATTGTAGCATTAGCCGCAGAAGCATCAGCTGCGTATCCAGTAAAGGATAATTCTGCTTCAAAAGCGTTTGCAACTTCTACATCTGTCATATCAGCAGCAGCAGTAACCGTTGTATCACCTACCGTTACACTTTGTCCTGTAACTAAAGCACTAAATGTAAATGTGAATGCACCAAAACCACCAATTCCGTCACCATCTGTAACAGAACCAATAGAAACCATAGCAGTATCACTTACAGTACCATCAGCATTAAGTACGGCAGTACCATTGACTGCGTCATAAGCAGCCGTAGCAGCAAGCAATGTCGCACTAGTAGCAGCATCAGCAGCAAATGCAGCTTCATATGCAGTAACAGCAGTATTAGTAGCTGTAACCGCAGCTTCCAGACCACTAATTAGGTCAACGGCTGCTTGATCAACATCAAGTGCTGCGTTTGCAACAGCTAAAGTTGAATTTAAAGAAGCTACTTGTAAAGTATGTTGAGCTGCAATTTCTTCTGCCGTATCACTACCGTCAGTAGCTAAATCGCTAACTGGTGACAAAGCGTTGTAAGCAACTGCTGCAGCTGAAAGCTCACCAGTAACTTCACCAGCAGTAACTGCTTCATCTGCATTAGTATCGTATTCAGCATCAACCGCAGCTAAATAATCAGAAACAGCAGTATTTGCAGTATCTAAAGCAACTATATTAGCTAGAGCTAAATCAGCAGCACCCGCTGCTACTAATGCATCATATTCAGCATCAATTTCAGCTTGTGTCGCACCAGCAGCGATAGCAGCTTCTGCAGTAGTAAGCGTTAATGCTTCTGCAGTTGCAATTTCACCAGCAGTAGCGTCAGCAGCAATAGTAAGCTCTGCGTATGCTGCGTTAGCGGCAACAGTAGTCAAACTAACATCAGTACTAGCTAAAGAATCAACAGCTGCTTCTGCTGCCGTGTTACCAGAAGTAACAGTTGAGGCGTCAGATGTAACAGCCGTAAGTACTGCTTTAGCTGCTGCTGCTGCTGCGTCACCAGAGTAATCTGCACTATCAGTTGTTACTGCTGCTGTGTAAGTTGTTGCAACTGCAACCTTGTTAGCTACTGCTGTAACGTCATCATTTTGTGCACCATCAAGAATTTGAACCATTGCCAATTCTTTAGTTGTAGCACCGCTCGTAATCGCGTCAGCCCAGAATGTTCCATCAGCATCAACAGCTGCATCGTATGAACGAGCAAAAGCTTGCTGGTACACAGCTTCTAAGAATGCAGTAGTATCTAGAGCAACAATTGCTTGCGCTTCTACTGAAGTAGCAAAGCTTGATGCAATGTCATTAACTGTTGTTGTTTCAGCATCTAATGCATCAGCGTAGAACGCTAGACCAGCAGGATCAGCAGGACGACCAAAGTATGCAATATATAGTTCTTGTACTTGTGTTTCAGAGGCTGTAGTAGCCATAGTTAAACTCCTAAATTATAATTTTTCGAGTCAAAAATAAAATCAGTATTAACACTCACCAATAAAACCCTTTAGCATACTGCTACCAGGCCTGGCAAAGCTTTTTAGAGCCCTATCAAGAAAGCATTTACTTTCTTTCATTCCAACTCCGCTCGATATCAAGTTCCATGTAGTCCAAAACTTATCGGCAATACTAGGTCGACATTCAGACTCCGTCAAGTTTTACGGTACTTGTTTTTGATAAAATAATCTGATTCTTATATCTAGCCAAACCAAGCGTCTCGCTGTACTCGTAAAAGAATTAACCCCTGGCTTGACGATGATCAATGCACCCAGGCGTTCTCGTCGTCTCGTTATCTTTGCGGTGCTGCACGCGAAATAAATCCCATTCTAACTTTATGACTTATGACTTATGACTTATGGCCACTTTAGCGCTTTAATTCAGCCTTTGTAGCGCTTCGAGCGACTCTTTATAGGAGGCAACTAAACTTGGTGCTGCTTAATTGTAATACTAGGCTGTAATCGACACACACCTTCAAAGTAATGCTCTCTTGGTGAGATAACCGTAAATTCAAACATATCATCGTGCCAATTAAGTACGTATTCAGGCATGGTCGGTATATTATGTATTGCCGCACTGACTGTATATTTGCCTGCGCCAACATTCATATCCAGCTCAAACTCAATCGATGTAGTCGATGAATTTGTGAGTGTTAATATCTGTTGGTGATGGTAAGTATTTGTACCAAAGATGTCTTGTCCATAGCTATCTCTAATGGCTATACCGCAGGTAAGGTTTGTCATATCAACGTGCGATTCTATTTCAACCACTATAGTGGCTCGCTCTCCAGACTCTAGTGTCGGCTTATGGCTGTGACCATTAATTGTAATTTGTTTAATGACAGTCTCTAACGTGCCGTAAGATGCAGGCTTATTTTCTTCAACATGAAATCCAATGGTGCTGTGGCTTTTAGATGTCAGTAGTTGCTTGTATTTGTTTACTATCATGTTGGGCGAACCACCGGCGTCTATCCGTCCATTATTAAGTAATACGGCATGATCACAGAGTTGCTTAATGGCATTCATATCATGCGACACAAAAATAATGGCTCCGCCTTGTTCCTTGAACTCTGTAATTCTACGCATGCACTTTTGCTGAAACCCTGCGTCACCCACAGATAACGCTTCATCAATAATGAAGCAATCTGGATCGGCATTAATGGCTACAGCAAAGGCAAGCCTCATTACCATTCCTGATGAGTAGGTTGATAAGGGTTCATCAATGAAGATACCCAACTCTGCGAAGTCAATAATTTGCGGCTCTTTTAGTTTGACTTCTTCATTCGACATGCCTAACAACAGGCCATTCATCGCTATATTTTGTCGACCCGTTAGCTCTGGATTAAAACCTGTTCCTAATTCTAGTAAGCCTGTAACTCGTCCATTGATCTGAATCTCGCCTTGGTCTGGCAATAAAACACCCGTGATCAACTTTAATAGCGTTGATTTACCCGCACCATTCGGCCCCACGACTCCTAATGTTTCACCTCCCGTCACGCGAAAAGAAACATCCCTTAATGCCTGGTAACGCTTATGGTATTTTTTGCGGAAAACAATTTCTTTTAAACGGTGTGCAGGAGAACTATATAACTTAAATGTTTTGCTCAGATGCTTGGCTATGATCACCCTAGTACGCCTCCATAGTAGCTAAAAGCCATGAAAATGGAGAGAAAATATAATGCGCTGATTATGATTATGATTAGCGCTCTATTTTTCCATACACTTACACGCATGATGCCGTATACCAAACTCAAGGCAACTAATGTTGCGAGACACAACAATGTTATTAATGTGATCATAAAAAGTCTCTAATATCTTTTTCTAGGACACGGTACATTAAAAATGCGGCAAGTAATAAAACGTGCGCCAGAATTGTAATGACTATTATCCCGGTCATGTCTGGAATGGTTTGGTACACAACTACTTGTTGCCAAATATTAACAATCTGGTAGGCGGGGTTATAAATGATGATTTCAGAGAGCGTATTTGGCACGATTGAGATGACATATACTATTGGTGTAAACCAAAACCAGAGCTGCATCAGTATCGCGGTAAACTCTTTCAAGTCACGGATGAATACGGTAAGTTGCGCCAGCATGAAACCCAGTGCAAAGGCGAGTAGTTGCTGTACGACATAGACAAACGGAAGTATTAACATGGCCGTCGATAGCTTTTGTCCTGTGACGATTAAAAAGCCTACAAAAATAACCATGGTAATTAAAAAGGTGATGCTTTCTGACAATACAATAAACAGTGGCATCCTAAACAAGGAGATGTTTATTTTGCTAATGATATGTTTTTTATCTAAATATATCGTACTGATTCTTGAGACTGTATTAGAAAACGCCATCCAAGGTATAAGCCCACTAATAAGGTAGACACTATAACTATACCCGCCTGTTGCGCCAGGCAATCTTGCATTCATGACTTGGGAAAAAATGAGTGTATAAATCATGATATTCACAAGGGGTGAAATAAAGCTCCAGCCAACCCCCAAGATCGAGCCAGAATACCGCTCTGTAAAATCTCGTTTTGTAAATTCAACTAATAGGTTTAAGTTCATAAATTGCTATCTATCGCAGGCCGTTATTGGATGTATTTTCCGCGGGATGATAGCATGCCGCCTATCATAATCTTCTACTTTTCACCGAGGAATATTCGATTGTCATGACCGATACATCCCACTCACTCAAGCAACGGTTATTGGCACTTCCTATCTTGGGAGGCGTATTTAGAGTTTTGGCTGCCATTAGAAATAGCCATAAAACTCAACAACGTTTATTACAGTTAGAGCAGCGCTTTGAACAGTTAAACGAGAGTCTAAATGAGCGCCAACAAAATTTTAAACTCAATATGGCTCGTACGCTGGCAAGAAAACAAGATATTGAAAGTAATCCTTCAGTGACGCCTGCACAGCAGCCTTTACCTAATAATCTTGATAACTTATATATTGCATTTGAAAATCAGTTCCGTGGTACGGCAGCAGAAATAAAACAGCAGCAAGCTAAATATTTACCTTTTTTATCCGCTATTGCCCAAAATATTTCAGAGCCATTAAAAGTATTAGATATTGGTTGTGGTCGTGGTGAATGGTTACGTTTGTTATCTGAACACCATTACGAGTCTCAAGGAATTGATATTAGCCAGACGATGGTTGATTTTTGTCGATTAGAAGGGCTGAAGGCTGAACAAGGTGATGCAATCTCTTATCTAAGCCATCAAGATGATAGCTCTATCCATGTCATTACTGCTTTTCATGTTATCGAACATTTATCTTTTGAGCATATGGTCAGCTTATTTGACCAATGTCTTCGCGTGTTAAAGCCTGGCGGTAAGATTATTTTCGAAACACCTAACCCAGAAAACCTAACAGTAGGCGCATACTCTTTTTACCTTGATCCTACCCACAAAAACCCTTTACCTCCGATTACAGTCGAATTTGTCGCCAGACAACGTGGCTTTAGTCAGGTCGATATATACCGCTACAATCCTCGTGAGGAGGTAGGTGATGTCACTCCTCTAGTAGAAAACTGGTTCCGTAGCCCTGTTGATTTTGCCGTGATTGCAGAGAAATAAATGCGTATTGCCATTGCCACTACACAAACGCCTTATGTCATTGGTGGCGCTGAATATCTAGCAAATAACCTTATTCATGCATGTCAAGAAAATGGCCATCAGGTCGACGTGATTAGCCACCCTTTTCTCGACCGATCACCCGCTACCGTTAATGAAAGCATGTCCAGGTGGACACAAGATGATTTTTCACTCTGGGGCAGTAATCAACCTGATCTAGTGATTTGTTTGAAGTTCCCCGCTTTCTATATTCCACATGACTGTAAGATCATGTGGACACTACATCAGCATCGCTCTGTGTATGAACTGTGGGATTATGCGGAAGAACAAGGGCATCAACACTCACCTGAAGATAAAGCCTTACGCCAGAAGGTGATGGCATTAGATAACGAAAATTTTAATAGTGCATTACAAAATTTCACTATTTCAAAAACGGTGAGCAAGCGTCTAAAACATTACAATAATATTAGCTCAACCCCTCTTTATCATCCGCCAGCACTTGCAGGTTCATTGCTTCGAAATGATACTTCTAGCGAGATAGGAGACTTTGTTTTTGCACCAAGTCGATTTGAACCCTTAAAAAGACAGCATTTATTATTAGAGGCTCTAAGGCTTACAACACAACCCGTAAAAGCCGTACTATCTGGACAAGGTAGTAATGAACAACATTTACGTAACTTTATTATTCATCATGGATTACAAAATCGCGTTACCATTCATACTCAGTTGAGCGAAACTGATATGGTTAATCATTATAAAAACTCATTGGCTGTATTTTTCGCACCTTATGATGAAGATTATGGTTATGTAACGTTAGAGGCCATGTTGGCTAAAAAAGCAGTCATTACCTGTTGTGATTCTGGAGGAACCAATGAGTTTGTCGTTCATGAACAAACGGGGTTTATTGAACCGCCTAGTCCTGAACAATTAGCCGCTAGGTTAGACGAATTATATCTCAATAAAAACACTGCTAAGTCTATGGGTGAACGTGCTTATCATCATTATCACTCATTATCGCTCAGCTGGGATAATGTCATAAACCATTTATTATATTAATGACTAGCCAACAACACTCTCCCTCTGTCGCTATTTTCATTAATAGTGACATTAACGACTCTTTAATTGCCATGAAAACGAGTCTACAGGCAGTCTCTTGCCGGGTTGATTTTATTGCTGTTTCAGCATTGAGTAAGGCAGTGAAACCTCATGACATTAAATGGCTAAACTCTTCATCCGAACTCCAACAGTATGATCTAATCATCTATCAATATGACTGTTATTTTTCGACTATTGCTTCATGGCTAAGTCATTACGACGGCAAATTAATGATTCAATATGATGATGATATCGCTCTCTCAAACTTGAGAGCTTATCATCACGCCACCGCACGTGTTCGCCAACTTGAGTTAGAAAGGCAATACTTTGCTGAGTGGGTTCAGATCAATTATCGTCGCGTTTTTTGGCTAGCAGGTTCTACAACGGCCGCCAATCATCTTACTGGGTGGGGCGTTAGAAATTCTATCGATAATATGGCTATTGTTCCTCATTTCATGAAGTTTGAAGAGGGAAAATATGCCTGCGAAAGAAACAACAAACAATCTGTATGTGGCTCTATTCTGGTAGCAGGCCCCTATATGCCTGACACGGGACATATCATGATAATTGATATTATTAAGGACTATCTTGAATCTATTTCACAAAATGTTCGATTACAGTTTGTCGGAAAAACGTATTCTGAATTAAGTGTATATAAAGAAGAACTTAACACTCATATTAGGCAATGTGGTCTTGAGCCATATATCCAATTAAAATCAAGTGATGAACCTATTGAGTTAGAAGCATTCATGAATGCTGACATTATGTTATCCATGGATAATTATCAGCAATATTCGACTGAGCAACTTCATGCCCAAGCTATGGGATTACCTGTTGTTACGTTCAATCATTCTGAGCATATCCATACTGTAGCAAGGTCACTCGACCCAGCAATAAATGATACAACCATCCGAGAAGATCTGGTGTTAAGTGGCTACCGAAACATCAGCAGAAACTATACTTTTGAAGGTATTGAACAAACTTTTTTAAGTAGTGTTATCACCGCTCTTAGGCAATAAAAGGACTTTGATATGAGGATCGGTATAGCGACAGTTCAAGTCCCTTTCATCACGGGTGGGGCGGAGATCCATGCCCGACTTTTAAAAGAACAGCTGGAGCTTCGAGGTCATGTGGTCGACATCATTACCTTGCCTTTCAAGTGGTACCCCCCTCAAACACTATTAGATAGTATTAAAGCCGTCGAGTATTTAGACGTAACAGAGGTAAATGGTCAAAAAATTGAGCTTTTGATCACCATGAAGTTTCCAATGTATTTTGTTAACCACCCTAACAAAGTGGCCTGGCTATTACATCAGCATCGACAAGCTTACGAGTTATATGAAACTCAACATAGTGACCTGCATTTGACAAAGGAAGGACGTAATGCAACTCAACAGATACGCTGCCTAGATACACGAAAATTACCCACGCATAAGCAGTTATTCACTAACTCTAAAAATGTTGCAGACCGGCTGTGGCGCTATAACCGACTTCATGCCGACGCTTTATACCACCCTCCCGAAGATTACGAGCAGTTATTTTGCGAAACCTATGGCGACTATATCTTAGTTCCTGGGCGTTTAGATGAAATGAAGCGTCAGTTATTAATCGTTGAAGCCTTAGCACACCATCCAACACTTAAATTAATATTAATTGGCAATGCGGACACGCCTTATGGTGATGAGCTTCGTAAACGGGTTCAGTTCTTAGGTATACACGATCGTGTTGTAATCAAAGGTTTTGTATCTCGCGAAGACAAAGTAACCCTCTATGCCAATGCTTTAGCTGTTTATAATGGCGCATATGAAGAAGATTATGGCTATGTCACTTTAGAAGGCTTCTTCTCAAGTAAGCCGGTCATTACTCATACTGACTCTGGTGGCCCACTAGAGTTTGTTGTTGATCAACAAAATGGTTTTATTACTGAACCATCACCTCTTTCCATCGCTTCTGCTTTAGATGAATTAACAGTAAAAAAAGCTCGAAAACTGGGAGAAGCAGGAAGGCAGCTTATGCTTGATCTTAATTTAAATTGGGATTTTATTATTGAGTCACTAACTCTAAGTGAGCATAAGGGCTTTTGATGATTGCTTATATTTCACCGCTGATCCCCAAACGAACTGGCATTGCACTCTATAGCCATCATTTAATCCAAGCATTACAGCAAGCGCTAGCTGAGGTTGGAGATAGCTTGGTTGTTTTTGATGATGATGTTGTCGAAACCAATCTGTATCAATCTGATTACAAAGCAAAGGAAATATTGCCCCTCATCTTTGAAAAGAAACAACGAGAAAAATATAGTCAGTTTATTTACCATTTTGGAAACAACCCTTTCTTTCACCTGCCAATGCTACATTTATTGCAACGCCAGAAAGGTATCGTTGTTTTACATGACTCTGTGTTGTATTACTTGATTGCAGGTCAAGAATCAGGTGGGCTATGGAAAGCATTAACTCGACAATCTTCCACTCGCAATAATATTGATCTGGTTAATAATATAATCGATGACAGCCCAGAAAAAGATATTCTTCGTTACTCTTCCCCAGCTAATTATGCTTTTCTTCAAGAAGTTCTGCTACAGGCAACGGCGGTGGTTGTTCATAGCAAAATGGCTAAGGATTATGTCGTAAATGCTAATTTTAATGGCCCTATCTACCAAGTCCCCCTTATTGATTACCAACAGCCTACGGCTATCAATGACTCAATAATTGAAAATAATTTAATTTTAAACCTAGTTAAGCAAAAAAGTGATGCGAACGTATTTATCATCGGTGTATTTGGCTTTGCAGGTGAAACTAAACGCGGTCATAGTATATTCCAGGCCTTATCTGAACTAAGCACAGATGTTAAAGCTCGACTTAAATTAATGATCATTGGTAATGATCATTATCAAACTGAAATTAACGCTATGGGACTATCCGACATTGTCGTAAATGTCGGATATGTTAACGAGAGTGATTATGACTGCGGCATGGCAATTTGTGATTTAATTATTAATCTACGTTACCCTTCCATGGGTGAAACATCAGCGGTACAAATTCAAGCTATGAGTGCTGAAAAAGCCACTATTGTCAGTAACAATGGCTGGTTTGGTGAATTACACAATAATACTGTTCATAAAATAAGCGTAGGCGGGCAAGAAGTAGAAGAGCTAAAGCAGGCTATTGTTAAAATAATGGATGATGATAACTACAGGTTATCTGTTGCCCATAAGGCTAAGGAATACATTGAAAAGGAACATTCTCCAGATCAGGTTGCCAAGAAATGGATGGATGTTATTTCTAAATCTTACTTGTCCTTATACTGAGTTAATTCGCTGTACTTCTTGAGTTAACATCTCAGCACTATTTTCCCATGTGAATTTTTCTAACTCAAAGTTTACACTGCCTTTTAATAAGCGTGTACCCGCTTCTACTTCGGAAATCTTCTCCGCTAAATCTGCGACATCTTCAAGATCAAAGTAAATAATGCTTTCTCCACCCACTTCTCTATGGATCGGAGTATCACTCGCTAATACTGGCAGCTTATGATGTTGAGCTTCGATAATAGGTAAACCAAACCCTTCTACGTAAGAAGGAAACACCAATGCTTTACTGTTAATGTAGCAATAGACAAGTTCTGCATCATCTAAATCATTCCATATGAAAAGTTGCTTATTAAACTGGGGATGTCCTTTTATATCTTTTAGTAATTGCTCTACTTTCCAGCCTATTCGTCCCACTATATGTAATTTGACATGCTCCCCTCGTTCCCATAGCTCATTAAATGTATCTAGAAGGTATTGATGGTTTTTCCTTGGTTCTATCGTACTTACGATTAGGTATGAGTCTTCCTTAGATATAGTATTTTTTAATTCAGCTCGAGCATGCTCTTCTACTTTAGCAATATCAGCACCGAGATAAAAATAGCCAAATTTATTATCATCTATATCTGCATTCTTTGATATTAAATAGTCCTGAAGGCTCTGCATTACTGTTTTTGAGATTGCAATATAGCCATCTACTTTTGTTTTACCTTGTTCAAACCATGTATTGAATACTTTGCATAATGCCTGTTCACAAAACTGTGGATGGGTAATAGGGATAAGATCATAAATCACAGCAATAACGCTGGCACCACCTTGTTTTGCTTGCTCTATCGCTTCCCATGCAGGTAAATGCCAGGATGAATCAAGCAGTAAGATCACATCACCTTGTGCAAAAACAATTGAGGACGGAGTATCGCCTTTGGAGTCGAGAGCTCTGTTAATTACTACTTTTAGTTTTTTATATACACCAATAAGAGAAAGCATATACAGAATACCGCTTAAACCAAATTCTGTTCTAGGTGATGTTAAAAAGTTATTTAGTGGCTTCCAGCTCACCCTATAGGCTAAAGCTTGACGCTTTCGCCTTGCGAATTTAAACAGCTTGGATTTAAAGGTAATAGATGAAGGAGCTTCTGAGTTTAATAGAACAGTGTTATTTTCTAACTTCGGTTCTAATTCAACTTCTTCTTTATTCTGACTTACATCCGCTAGAGAATTTAATGACTCAAACACCCCTTCATGAATTCTAATCAATGTGATGGGGGTATTATCAGGCAGCGAATGTCCGAGTTGATTAATTACTTTTCGTACAACTCGTTGGATCCCTGTATTAAGGTCTGATTCAGATGTATGCGTACATTCGATATAGAGGTGTTTTATCATGCCGACTGAACCATCCACTTTAGCGTCTCTTTAAGCTCTATTTCTGAGGATAAGTTTGGCAGTAGTTCAAATAGTTTTTTATTGTTACCACATTGTCGTTTGATATCAGCTTGTCTTACTAAGCCCGTATCTGTTTCAATATTTATCTTGTGTCCTGTTATTTGTTGTAATGTATCAATAATCTCTCGAATACTTATTAAATTACCCGAACATAAGTTAATTCTTGTCATCCCCTGAGCCGGGGCTGATAACAACTTGGTATACGCCTCCGTGATCCAGCGCACATCTGAGAAGTCACGCCAAACATCGATATTTCCCAATTTCAATGTAGGCGCTTTCTGTTTAAAGTGATCAACAATTTTAGGCACTAAAAATTTAGATGCTTGACCATTGCCCGTATAGTTAAACGGACGTGTAATAGTAATATTTAACCGGTCTGAATATGTCTGGGCTATTTGTTCCATTGACCATTTACTGCAACCATAATGATTGACAGGGTTCGGCTTACACTCTTCATCCACCTGTTCTTGCTCTTGAATTCCATAGATGTTTGCACTGCTTGCTAAAATGATATTTTTCGGTGCTTTTGATAGCTTTAAGCAGGCTGATAATATGTTTTGCGGTCCAAAAGTGTTCACCGCATAGATTGATTCATCTTCACCGTCTGGGACAAAACTAATTGCTGCAAGGCTGATAATGTAATCCGGTTGAATGCGTAGCATTGCCAGCTCAACTTGTTGAGCATCTGTAATATCAACTTTGCAGGTATCAACAATGTAATTATCCTTCTCCAACCGAGGAAGAAGATGAATGCCTGTAAAACTACAGGCACCTATCAACCAGACCTTGCGTGAATTTGACATGTCTAGAACGCCTTCCCAGCCTTAACCTTCTCTAAATCACATTTGACCATCATTGAGCATAGCGCTTCGAGATCTGTTTGAGGTTTCCAGCCTAATACTTTTTCTGCCTTACTATAATCACCGATTAATAGTTCAACTTCTGCAGGACGATAAAACTTAGGATTAATCTGAACCAGTAGTTGGCCGGTTTCTGCATGATGGCCTTTTTCCTGTTCTTCGGAGCCTGTCCAAGTGATTGGTATCTCAACAGCAGAAAAAGCAAGTTCTACAAATTTACGTACACTATGAGTTTCATTAGTCGCTAGAACAAACGTATCTGCTACATCATGCTGAAGCATTCGATACATACCTTCAACATACTCTTTAGCAAAACCCCAATCACGTTTCGCATCAATATTACCCAGCTCTAGGGGCGTGGTATCACCTAACGCAATTCGAGCAACTTTATCGGTGATTTTTCGAGTGACAAATTCGCGACCCCGTAATGGAGATTCGTGGTTAAATAAAATCCCACTACTCGCAAACATACCATATGATTCTCGATAATTAACGACTGACCAATGTGCGAATAATTTAGCAACAGCATAGGGGCTACGAGGATAAAAAGGTGTATCTTCCGTTTGAGGTATCGCCTGAACCTTTCCATAAAGCTCAGATGTACTCGCTTGGTAGAATCGAATACTTTTATTAACGATTCTAATTGCTTCTAAAAGATTTAATGCGCCAAGACCTGTAATTTCTGCCGTTGTTTGTGGTTGCTCAAACGATACCCCTACAAAACTTTGAGCCGCTAGATTATATATCTCGTCTGGCTTAGCCTCTTGTATCAATCGGATGCTATTCCCTAGATCCGTCAAATCATGTTCCACTAATTCTAGGTTGGGGTGTTGCGCAACACCTAGTGACTCTAATCTCCAGAAATTCACTGTACTTGTTCGTCGAAATGTACCGATTACTTTATAGCCTTTCTCTAGTAACAACTCAGCAAGGTAAGCACCATCTTGGCCTGTAATACCTGTAATAATTGCTGTCTTCACTTATTGAATTCCTATGTAATTAAAAGGGCAATGCCTTTAAAAATTTAGCGCTGAATAAACATAATATGATGCCAATACAGTCATATTATTGATACTCACTCTCCGTAATTTATACGATCTAATTCACTTAATAACTCGGGTAAATTAGTACAGCCAAAGTTAATCCTGCAAAATTTGCCTGCATGTCATACCAACAAAATCCACTGCCATAAAAATGGTCCCAGACTTCTTTTATTAAGCCAATCAGGGAAATTAAAATAACTGAGTTTAATAGTCCTATGACAGGTAAAAAAAGTAAGCCTAAACCAAGGCACATTTCAAAATGCTGCTGTTTGTCTCGTTGCTTGAAGAATTGATCGGGAGTTAATAAGCCAATAGTAATTTTATCCTTCATACCATCGACTGATAAATAGTAGCCGTTTTCTCTGCTGTGTTCTGCCATGAAAAGGCCTTAACCCTTTGCTGACCGAGTATGCGTAATTGCTTTATCAATGTCGTGTCTGTTGCAATATTCAACATAGCTTGTGCTATATCGTCAACAGAGTATGGATCAATTAAAATAGCAGCATCAGCAGCTACTTCAGGCAATGAGGTGATCGTTGATGTGATGACCGGAATATCCGATGCAAACGCCTCTAATACTGGTAAACCAAACCCTTCATAGAGTGACGGGAAGACCATTGCCAAACTAGACTGCAATAATGCATATTTATCTGCAAATGAAACATAATCTAACCAATAGACTCGTTTACTTGTTCTTAATTGATTTAGTTGTTCAACTAGGGGCTCACAATTCCAGCCATGTCGCCCAATAATAACTAAAGGATGCCTCAGTTGAATTTCATCAGGTAATTGGAGAAATGCCTGCAATAATCGAGCTACATTCTTCCGTGGCTGTAATGTGCCAATAAAAACAAAATACTCTGGTGGTAAATTATAACGTGAGAGAACTTCATGTTTCTTCTGTTCGGAAACCCGATTAAAACATTGCTCATCAACACCTAGCGGAATAACTGAAATTTGTGAGCGAGGAATATGGAAATGTTCTTCTATCGCCTGAGCAGAATACTCTGAGATTGTAATCACATGATCTGCCCATTGAGCCATTCTTTTAAAGAGCACATTCTTTAATCCCCGATATTTCCCTGAAACCCATTCAGGGTGGGCCAGAGGAATTGGATCCATAATCGTTGCCACAACGGGTGTCTTAGTTAATTTAGGTATGTGATGATCTGTGGCATGAAACAGCCTCACATTTTGTTCAATCTTCCTTGAGGAATAAAATGATAATCCAGCCAATGTGCTTATTATAGCTTGAGATGAAAACTTACCGAGTGGTATAACGTTACCATCTACTTGTTTTTCAATGAAGGCAAAACGACTAACATCAACGTCAGCAGAGGGGAGGTTTTCAAGTAAATGTTTGCTATATACAGCTATTCCATCTAAATGTCCCGATGCCTGCCCTTTCGTCAATACGGTTGTACCAAGCCCCACTTTCATATTACAACGCTATATTTGCAGTAGAGAATGATAAAGTTCGGCATAACGTTTGCCCATTATTTCTGAGGTAAAATGATTATCAAACCGTTGCTTAGCCGATATAGACATTTTATTAACCATATCGTCATTTTCCGTCATATATTGCATTGCACCTGCTAACGCTTTGGCATTCTTTGCCGATACGACCAAACCTGTTTCATTATGAACATTAATATAACTTGTACCAGACTCTAGCTCTGTTGATATCATTGCTGTGCCTTGTCTCGCAGCTTCTAAAAGCACCATACCATAAGCTTCAGAACGTTCTGATGATGGCAGAATTAAGGCTATTGAAAGATCTATCAATGCATATTTTTGCTCATCACTTACATGACCTAAGAAATGTACATTAGTTAAGTCATTTTCTTTCACAAAGCGGCGTAACACCCCTGCCTCTGGCCCATCCCCCGCAATAAGGACAACTAAACTTGTTTGTTTAGCGGCTTCTAATAAATAATTCAAACCTTTGTAATAACGAAAAACGCCTAAAAATAAAAAGAAGCCTCGGCCATAAACCGTCTCATACTCTTCTCTTTCCTTTTGATAAGCAGCCTGATTTGGTTCTTTATCAACACCATTAGGAATGAATACTGTCGGCTGCTTTAAACTATTTAACACTGAACTACTTGCAATATATTTTGGTGAAGTAGCGACTACTGAAGCAGCATTAGCCAAAAACTTATTCATTAGTGGTCGGTAAAGTGTGCTTAGTCTACGCTGCCTGACAATATCAGACTGATAACTAACGAGGTACGGTTTAGCGCTATGCTGTCGAGTTAAAGCTAATATATCTGCAAAAGGCCACGGAAACTGATAATGAACCACATCGGCCCATTCCGATAACTGTTTAAATTCTCGCCATAAAGACCATGAGAAGCCACACGAAGCTATCTCAAAAGACATAGGGTAGCAATAAACAATTGCATCAGGCGTTTCAATTATTTCTTTCTTTTTACACTGGTGACTAATACAGACTACTTTATTAGTTATCCCGAGCTGTGTTGTTGCTCGACAAAGTTGTTGAATAACTTGTTCCATCCCACCTTGCGTATAGGGCAAACACGTCTTATAAACATGTAAGACATTCATGTTCAACACTTACATTAACCACTTACTTATTTTATAAAAAACATGATCATCGAGCTTGCCTGACACATGAAACAGTCGCGCTTTATGGATGATGTAATCATATTTAGCTTGCTGATGGTTTCGTTTGGCCTGCGAGTAGACCTGCTGAGCATCCAACACTTCGGATACTGTTGCGATACCTAACTTAAAACTTTTGTTCATGGCTTGATACGATTTTTCCGCTGATTTGATGGCTTTATCAGCCGCTTTAATCCGACGAACCATGGCATTAACACTTAAAAACATATCCCTTAGTTCTTTGGTTATTTTCCTTTGTTCTTGATCGTATGTTGCTCGCGCTAAGGCGAGCTGTTGCGATGCTTCATATGTACGAGCGGTAGTTTGCCGACCACTGTATAAGGGTATTGTAAGGTTTAATGAGGCCACGCCGGTAGTGCTTGACGGTGAGGAGGAGTTCTCAAAACCAATCGAGCTTTTTTGTTTACTCAGCTGGAGATCTAATACAGGATAATGGCCCGCTGATTGCTGTTTGACATTTTTTTGAGCCGCATCAATCGATTTTTGTAGTGCCATTAGCGAAGCATTGGCGGTTATTGCGCCGACTGCCCATTCATCCCTATTTTCAACTCGCTGAATATACGCGACTGTTTCTCTTAAAGGTGAAATATGCCCGACAGGGCTATTGGTCAGTTCACTTAAGCCTTCTTTAGCTAAATCTGTCGCTTGCATGGCATCAATTTCTTCTGACACGAGTCGATCTAGTCGAGCCTCTACTTCATATAGATCGGTCACTTTAACGCGTTGCTTTTGATAAAGGGCTTTAGTCTGATCTACTTTTTTTTCTGTTGAGCTTCTCTCTTCTCGAATAAGCGCTAACTCGTCCGTTGCATTGAGCAATTGAAAATAACGTTCAATGGTATCTAATCTAACAAGTGATTGTGTCTCTTTTTGCTCAAATTCAAATTGACTAGTCACCTCTTTCGAATATTTCCAGTTATAGTATTTCGGCATATCAAGCAGGGGCTGTCGAATAGAAAATGTGTAACGTTCACCAGGAAAACTATCTTCGGAAGAACCTTCTTCTCGATTATTTTCAGTCCAAGTACTGCTAATTGAAACTTGAGGCAATAACGCACCATAAGCTTGTTGTTCTCGCGCGATGCCCACTTCAACACCAAGTGAGTCAATCAGTAATCGCGGATCGGATTGCACGACTTGCTGATAAATATCTTCTAAGTTCTGTGCTGAGACGGCGGTTGTCATCAATAGGGTAAGGGAGAAAAAATAGGGCTTTAGCGTGGTTAGCATGCTATTAATCCTCCAAGAATGCGCGAGCGAATGCATCGGTAACCGGTTTAGCTAGGTATTGTAATAATGTGCGTTCACCTGTTGATATTAATACTTCTGCGGGCATGCCAGGCAATAGCTCTAGTCCGACTAAGTCTTGAATACTGGCAGGCAGTAAATCTAACTGGGCTTGGTAATATGGCATGCCTGTTTGCTCATTAATCAATCTATCTGCAGATAGATTGATTACGGCACCAAACAATTTTGGTGTGGTCGCTTGGTTGAATCCGCTAAATCGAATTTCTGCCTCTAAGCCGACGCTGACGCGATCAATATCCATAGGGGATATTTGGGCGCTAACGGTGAGTGCTTCACCATCGGGAACAATATTTAAAATGGCCGTTCCTGGTGAAACAACCCCTCCTTCAGTGTGTACCATAAGGCTTATAACGGTACCATTAACAGGCGCTCTCACTAGGGTGCGCTCTAACCTGTCCTCTATGGCGGTTAATTTTTCTGTCACATCGTATAATTCAGATTGAACTTGGGCAAGCAAGTTTGCGACTTCTTCATCCACTTCTTTTCCTAGTTGTATAATTTGTAACTTTGTCTCACCAATCTGGATTTTTATGGTTGCTAACTCAGCGGATAATTCAGCTATTGTGCCTTGAACATTAATGTATTGTCGCTGGCGCTCTCTCAGGTGCTGTTTATCAGCAAAACCTTCTGCTAGTAATCCTTTTAGCTCTTCAATCTCTTCAGAAAAAGAGTGTTCTAACTGCTGGTTACTCTCTTTTTGAGCTTGTTGTCCTAAATATTTACTATTTAATAGTTCAATCCGTTGTTCTAATACTGAACGTTCACCTTTACTCGTTTGTTTTCTGGCAGTAAAAATATCATTTTGTATTCTAATGGTTTCTTTTACTCGAACATCCGTTCCTAGTTGAATAACGTCTGGATAAACAACATGCGTCATTTTCTTTTGCTCAGCTAATAATCGAGCTTCTAATGCTTTGGCGCTAACATATTGCCCTAACACAATTTCTTTTTGGGCTTTTATCTGGGTATCATCAAGTTCTATCAAGATATCGCCAGACGCTACTTTTTTACCTTCTTGGGTGAATAGTCGTCTAATGATGCCACCTTCAAGGTGTTGAACTGTTTTACTGTTAAATTTGACGGTGACGTAGCCTGGCGCTAAAGCGGCACTGTCAATGGGGGCAAAGTACGACCATGTTCCAAATACACCAAAGGTTAAAAATAGTATGATGAAACCTATCCATCGAATAGATCCATCCTTCGTTTTCACTTCAATCTTTTCTTCTTGTTCGGCGTGTAGTTGAGACATAATTCTTCTTTAAACCTTAAACAACAGGTGTAACGGTTACGGAAGCGACTGTTTGCTTATTCTTGGCGGTATTAGCCGGTAGTTTTTCCTGTAATTTTTTCATTACTTCATCACGAGGCCCAAAGGCAACGGTTTGACCGTCTTTTAATACCAATAGCTTATCTAAAACCCCAAGAATACCTGGACGATGGGTAATGATAATAACGGTTATTCCTTTTTGCTTTAACGTGTTAATTGCTTTTGCTAATGCGATTTCGCCCTGCTCATCAAGGTTGGAGTTTGGCTCATCTAAAAGGATAAACTTAGGATCACCATATATTGCTCGCGCTAATCCAATTCTTTGTCTCTGACCACCGGATAAGACGCCGCCTGTCGCACCAATGGTTGTGTCGTACCCTTCTGGTAATCCTAAAATCATGTTATGAACATCTGCAACCCGTGCGGCTGCAACGACTTTATCTGGATCCATTTCACCAAAACGGGAAATATTCTCCCCTATTGTGCCTTCAAACAATTCAATATCTTGTGGCAAGTAGCCAATATAGGGGCCGAGTTCTCCTCTATCCCAGTCAAAGATGTCGACACCATCTAAACGAACCTTCCCGCTCATGGCGGGCCAAATACCAAGCAATGCACGAGCTAATGTGGATTTTCCTGCCGCACTAGGACCAATGATCCCCAGTGATTCTCCTACTCCTAGTGCAATGCTGACGCCTTTTACAACGGGCGTTCGAGTCCCAGGCGGTGCAATCATAATTGCATCAACACTGATTTGACCCTCGGGTACTGGCAGTGTCATTTTTTCTTTATCACTTGGGATCTTTAATAAAATATCATTTAAACGTGCATATTGCCCACGGGCAGCCACAAATCCTTTCCATGACCCAATCATTAAATCAATGGGGGCTAATGCGCGCCCCAAAAGAATAGAGCCTGCAATCATAAGTCCCGGGGATATTTCTTGTTGTAGTACTAAGTACCCCCCCAATCCTAGAACTAAAGATTGAGACATTACTCTAATTGTTTTTGATGTCGATGTAATGGCACCCGCTTTTGAGCTTGCTTTTGCTTGTAAATATAAAACCTTTGTCGTGCCTTCTATCCAACGTTCGCGGATCCCTGCCAACATTCCCATCGAGTCAACTACTTCTGCATTTCTTAGGTTCTTATTGACAAGCCCACGTCCTTTCATAGAAAGATCATTCGCTTCTTTTAGAGTTTTACTCGTCGCTTTTTCATTAATTAAGGCCAAAATGCTCAAAATAATAACGGTGCCAACAGCCATCCAGCCAAACCAAGGATGAAACATAAACATAACTGCAATATAAATGGGCATCCACGGCGCATCAAAAAAGGCAAATAAACCATTACCTGTTAAAAATTGACGCAAGCCGGTTAAATCATCTAAAGGTTGGGCGCTAGCCCCTGCGCCGCCGCTATACAATGCTTGTTTAAATGCTGCGCCAAATAACCGTTTATTAAGGAGTGTTTCTAGCCGTGAACTCACGCGAACTAGAATTTGAGATCGCACCCATTCTAAAGATCCCATGGTGATAAATAGGACGACCATTATTAATGTCAACATCAGTAACGTTGATTCACTGCCACTTGTAATCACTCGGTCATATAACTGCAACATATAGAGTGCAGGAACGAGCATTAAAAAGTTGATAAACAGGCTGAAAAAACCAGCAGTTGCAAATGAACCACGGCACAAAGTTATCGCCTTTTGCAAATCTGACTTGACTTCATTTTTCACGATAATCTACCTTCCGCCTATTTTGCCGAGTAAAAATTTCGGATTATACACTTCTGTGTTTCGTTAAGTATCAATAAATAGGCATTAAAACTTACTATTTCAAGTGTAAATTAAAATAACACCCTTACTGAACAACAGTAGTGCTCTGTATAGAAGTGGACTCCGGATCTGAGACAGTACGTATGTTCTGGTTGAATACACCGGACACCTTAATGAGAGACCATAATAGTCAATCATTGGACTGCCACCATGGAACATGAAACGCAGCTATAAACAATACCCGCAAGAGTTTAAAGATGAGGCCGTTGCGCTCGTAAATAACCAGGGCCACTCCGCGCCAGAGGCCGCTAGTTCATTGGGTATTGCTAGCACTATGCTGTATCGCTGAAAAGACAAGATAGAGCAGAGTAGACAAGGTGAGGACCTACCTAAGGACGAGCGATCCGAACTGCAGCGCCCGCGTAAAGAAAACAAACAACTCGACCGCAAGCGACCGAGTTTTAAGAGCTGAGTTCTAACTGTAATCCACCCAAAATCTAAGGCATTTCTTTCGTAATTGACTCGATCCCTACAGGAATTTTTACACCGGATTTAAGCACCAACCCTTTTGCTTCAAAGAACCTATGTGTTGCAATTTCGAAATCCAGGCCAGCATGAGCATTCGATTTTGATCCTATCCTCTGGAATGGCTTATTCATGCGCTGCCACCCCTTCACGGCCAAGACATTTTTACAAATTTCTGATAATTGCAATCCGTGTTTCTTCACCTGCCTTATCAAGGTTGTATTCACGGCTGGTAACTGCTCCAGACCTGACACCCCCAATAGACCCCATTCAGGTTCCCGCCTATAGATGGAAAACAGGAATTCTTTTTGGTTATCTATTATTCCCTCGTGAAGGCCTGTAATCAGCTCGTACCTTGTCGGCAAGAGGGTATCCAAAGCAATTTCCCTTCTGTCATACCAACAAAATTTTTCTCATATCCGTGACGAATATCTTTCATTGTTAGCGCTAGCAGGGATACTGGAGAATAATCGTGACTAATCAGATACACAATAAACGCTGTACGCAGCTCATCAGTCAGCCCCTCATTCTCAAGTATAATGGTACACATCAAAAAGGTTGCGGGGTGCTGCCGATCAAGTGCTGCCATTATTTTTCCAGCGTAAAGATCGGCAAATGCGAGTACATTCATTTCCGGTTCATAGACTCAGCCCCGTCATACAGGCGTGACTTCAACTTTGATTTGAACCCTGTTCGGGGTTCGAATAACGAGTTTGTTTATTGTTTTCTGTGATGATGGTTTTGAATTCCTACTAGAACTCTACGCAGCTACTTATGCTGCAAAACTAACTTTTTCAGACTCTCGCCCCATCATTGGGCTCGCCGAATGGCCCTGCTCGATTTCCTGCAATACCGCATCAGCAACCCCTGAACTACCATTGCCCGCCAGCCGTATCGCCTCATCAACGGGCATAACACGATCTTCATACAAACTGTGCAACAAATTAAAGTGATGCATTTGATTCTGCTGTAGCGCGCGGGATTGTGATGTTTCCAAATTAAAGTTCTGCGGAGACTGCGGCATCACAGCAACAGGCTGCAGTGCAGCAACGGAAGGAGTTACTGATGATGGCTGAGACTCCATCATCAGGCTTAACATTAGCGCAAACTGAGCACCATTAGCCTGCTGAACAGACTGGTTCAGCGGTAAAGTAATATTGGCCGATGGCGCATCAATTTTTTCAATATTCATACGAACACTACTACAGGGTTAGCTCAAAAGTCTGAATGGGCTATTAATCAAGCCTCCAGTTTTATATCGGCCAAGCACCACCTACCTTTAAAACTAACAATAATATCTTTCTGCTACATTCAAGCCTAACAACACCAGCCCCGATCCTACTGGCTTTGACTCTCTCCCTGGCACTACCTCAACACCTTACCTAAAAAATAATACACTTCCAAAAACGACAGTATTATTTGGATTACCTGCATCCCGGCCTAGCCGCTCACATTTATTTGCCGTCTTGTCACATAACCGTCAACTACACGAAGCAGCTTGGCACGGCCACACCAATCTCTATTCTTTTAGAAAAACTGGTCTACACTTAAAAAGTTAACTTGACGGAGTTGTTAGGAGTTTGAGGCGACGCTCATTTGAGAACTGTTTCAGATCTATACCAAACATGACCATTGATAAAGCCATTATAAACAAGCCGGAACGTCGTAAATACATGCGTCATAATAGTGGTATTTTGCAACTATGTATCCGCCGCAAGGGCTTGCTACGCTCTTTTACAAAGGGCGAACCCGCAGAATGGCTAAACTTTAATGAGTTCGGCATGGCTTTCTCCTGTGAATCACGCTTCGAAATCAACGAAGCCATTGTCATGGATATAAAAACCCCTTCGATCACTCTCAGTGACGTCATCGCAGTCATCCACAATGCGCGCCGCCAAGCTGGTATTTTCCGCTATGGAGTACAATTCTATTTTGGCGCCAACAGCTATATGCGCTCTACCGAAGTCAAAGAGAAACTGCTCTCCATCGAACAAGATCTCGAGTAACTCAATACCAGCTCTACAGCTCGGGGCACTATTCATTGCTTAGCGCTACCAATAACATTACAGTTAGCCTAAAATCTGCTGAATTTTAATGTACAGCCGCCGCCCATGCCATCAGATCATCCTCAGCCCGTATCAACCGCCACAAGCCCCGCGCTCTCGCGTCGATTAGCCGCCCTTGTCTACGATTCACTACAGATAGTGGCGATATTAATGCTTATCAGCTTACCCTTTGTACTGCTGGAAATCGGTCAAGGCCCTTTTTATCAATCAGCCTTGGTGCTAACGATTTTCGTTTTTTTTGCAAAGTTTTGGCGCCACGGCGGCCAAACATTAGGAATGAAATCCTGGGATATTCGAATTATCAGCAACAATGATCAACCCATTACACTCATGCAGTGTTTACTGCGCCTCATGGCCGCTATTCCCTCACTACTGCTTTTTGGACTTGGTTATTTTTGGATGCTGCTAGACAAAGACAAACTTACTTGGCCAGACCGCTTTTCAGACACTCGTTTGGTCATGACGCCTAAGCGTGAAAAGCTATTTGGCAAAAAGAAGCCATAAACAAGTAATCACAATTGCTTTAAGGCACGAACACCCCTGATCGAGGTCAATAATTCATACCTCTGTCAGGACACCTCATGAAAAAATCATTAAAAGTTCTGCTAACGGCTGCGCTGTCATGCGTTCTTCTCGTAGCAGTTGCGGGCATTATCAAGTTCAATTTTCTTGATACCCCCTACGATGGCGAGCCTGTCACCTATATTGCAACCAACGGCGAAACCATTACGGCCCACTTTAAAACAGATAACAGCGTTAAAGTCAGCGGCCACGACTTAGAAACAATTCACCTAACTTCTTCGCCAAGCGTCTCTGGCACGCAATACAGCAACCCAAACGACACCTTTGTTTTTTGGACCAAAGACAATGAAGTAACAATACAAAAAGATGACATCATCACCTTTAAAGGAGTAAAAGAGAGCTCTTCCCAAAACACTCTGGCTGGTAGTATCTGGAAATACACCGGCTCACTCATTAACAATGAACAAAAATCAGTAGCCAGAGGAACACTTATTGTTTTAAATTTTGACAACAATCACCTATTTGGCGAAGCCTGCTGCAATAGTTTTTTCGCTAGTTATCAGTACAACGAAGAGACACCCACCCAAATTGCTTTCTCTAATTTAGGTTCCAGCATGATGCTTTGTGAATATGATGTAATGGCACAGGAAGGTCACTTTCTTGATGTGCTTTCCAACGCAACCTCCATCGACATCAGCGAAAATAATCTGACATTACGCTATGGCACAGACATGTCTCTGCAATTCAAATTGTTTGGCACGTGACAATAGGCTTATCACTCCGTTAAAAAAAACTCTCTTTTCCCGCTTCGTCGCCTATACTAAAAGTTATTTCGCACAACAAACACCTGACGATATAAATGGCAGACAACAAACACGATAACGATGCTCAGCGCTGGCGCGATAAGTGCCTCACAGTCAGCGAAGAACTCGAAAAAAGTGAAAAAAAATATACACGCTACCTGCATGTACTCCATCGTGCCTTAGTACGCATTAGCTTAGCTGCCGAAGGGCAGGACAGCGAGCTAGATAAGCATCTTGCCAATCTGCGTCGATTATTACGCAAAAAACCGGTAAATCAAAGCAGCATCAGCAGCAACCTTTCACAGGTTAAAACCGCTATTTTACAGTTGGAAAAACAGCGCGAAAGCAGTAGTCCGCCGGGGTTTGACTCTCTGCAAATTCTCATAGACCAACTCTTACAGCTCAAATTGGATAAAGACAAACAACGCGCGCTTAAGCGTTATAGCAAATCGCTGTCGGCCAAAGGCAATCAGCTAAGCAGCTACCCTGCTCTATTAGAGGAATACAGCCGCCTCCAACATGACGCTCTGGCTGAAGCTCTAAGCACACCGGCCGAAGCTGAAGTCTCTCCTAGCCCATCGTCTAGTGAAGGTTTTCTTTCCCGCATGTTTGCCAGAAAGCCCTCCTCTTCAGAGGATTCCGTCCGAGAAAGTATTAACGCGCCATTGGAGTGTGTTATTGATCCAGTCGATCAGAAACCACAAAACAGCAACGAACAAAACGACACATTGGCAGCCATTATCAAAATACTGGCTGATTTACTGGAACAACTCCCGCTTGCACCAGAGGTACGTGACCAGGCAAAACAGCTCCGTGACCACCTAAGCGATTTAGCTGCCGCTGGCGAATTAGAAAAGATGATTGACGGTACCGCCGAACTAGTTATCAAAGCTCTAGACAAAAGTCAGCATGAATTTGAACAGTTTTTATTAACACTCGACCAGCAACTGACAAAAATCACAGCCTCTCTGTGCACCCAAGGACAAAACAAAGAAGCACGTAAAGACTCCACTCATCAACTTAATATCATGGTTCGAGATCAAGTAGGCAGCATCTCAAAAGCTGTTGGCGAAGCCACCGACATCAGCGACTTAAAAAGCTCAGTACAAAGCCAGCTAAAAACCATCATCACCGCAGTGGATGAATTTGCCGAAACCGAGACTCAACGCGAGCAAATACTTGAACAACAATTACAAGAAATGCACGAACAGCTCGCCTTGGCACAAACTGAAAGCCAGACTATTCAAAAAAAATTACATAATGAAATGCTAAGAGCGTTAACGGACACCTTAACCGGCTTACCCAATCGAGAAGCCTTTGATGAACGCTTTACTCTGGAGCGTGAACGTTTCCTGCGCTACGAACATCCTGCCAGTCTGGCAATACTGGATATCGACCATTTCAAATTGGTCAACGACAACCACGGCCACCTAGTGGGTGATCGCGTATTACAAGCCTTTGCCACGACTGTAAAAAACATGATCCGTAGAACAGATTTTCTGGCCCGTTTCGGCGGTGAAGAGTTTATTTTGATCATGCCGGAAACCGACATCAGCTCAGCCTACGCTCTGCTGGAAAAAATCCGCGAAAGCGTCGCCCATATATCCCCTAGAAGTCTCGACATAAAAAACCCCATTACCGTTTCCGGCGGTCTGACCGCATTTCAATTAAATGAAAATGCCGAACAGCTGCTGGGGCGAGCAGATCAAGCGTTGTACCACGCAAAAAATGGAGGCCGTAACAGAGTTACGGTATTTGAAATACCCTGACTAAGCGGCTCGCTTAAGCAACACTGCGGCTGCAATCGCAAAAATCACTATCGGCAGAATACTGGCTAACACCGGCTCAAAGCCGAAAACAATACTGGCAGGACCAAGAAAGTCCTCCGTATACCTAAACAATACACCAAGAAGAATACCCGCAAACACCCTGTACCCCATCGTTACCGACCTCAGAGGACCAAAGATGCAGGACAAGGCCACCAAAACCATCACAATGATGGCCAATGGCTGAAGTACTTTTTTCCAGAAAGCGAGCAGATAACGTTTGGGGTCCAACTCCTGCTCCTTCAAATAATTTGTGTAGGTGTGTAGTCCCAAAATAGATAAATCCGCAGGATCAACCACAACAACCTTTAACACTTCCGGGGTTAACTCGGTATCCCAGCGCATCGTCTGTTCTAGTCCGGCTTCAACCTTGTTTTCCGACAGGTCACTGTGCTTTACCTTTTGCAGCACCCAATGATCACCCTGAAAAATCGCTTTTTCAGCAAACAAACTTTGCTGCAAGTTTTTATCCGCAAACTCATACTGCGTCACACCGTATAAAACACCACCGGGCAACACTGTATTAAAATGCATGTAGGTGTCACCCTCACGATGCCAGTAACCGTATTTGGAACTAACTGCCTCACCACTGCTTTCGGCCAGAGCACGCTGACTCTGGGCGTAATTTTCAGTCGTTGGCACAACAAATTCACCAATCAACAGTACTGCTACCACGAACAACAGTGCAGGCTTTATCGCCGCCCAGCCAATTCTCGCTACTGACATACCTACAGCGCGCATCACGGTCAGCTCACTGTTATTGGCCAACATGCCCAACCCCAACAGACTGCCAATCAGTACTGCCAGCGGTGTAATCGTATAAATACGCTTAGGAACCGTCATCAGCACATACATAAAAATCTGCTGAGTGCCGTAATCCCCTTCTTTACCTTTAAGTTCGTCGATAATGGCTACGACCATGTCCAGCGCCAACAGAATACCCAGCACTGACAATACAGAAATAATTACAACTTTGGCGATATAACGATCAAGAAGACTCATCAACGTTTCCCCGAGAAGATCCGGTGATAACCGGGCAACTTATGGTGCCAATCAAACATCAGTACCAAGCCAATACCCAGAAATAAAATGTGAACCCACCACAGTCCGAGCCAAATCGGAATTTTTCCTTCACCCACTGCACGACTGGCGGCGGCAAGTAATACCACATAGCCCATATATAAAATGACCGATGGTACTAACCGCATATAACGTCCCTGACGGGGGCTGACACGGCTCATGGGCACTGCAATCAAGGCAATAATCGGCACCAATAACGGCAATGAAATTCGCCACTGTAATTGGGCCTTGTCTTCCAGCTGAGTCGACGCCATAAGTTCTGCCGTCGATTTCATTTCACTTTTCAATCTCAGCGGCACAACTTCAGGATCCGCTAACCTGACCGCATATTGCTCATAATGCGTCACTCGGTAATCGGCATCACCGGGCTCACCATAATATCGTGAGCCATTTTTCAGCAGCAAGAAATGGCTGCCGGTATTCTTATCAACGTACTGGGTTCCTGTTTCTGCCATCAACAGAATCAAACGATCATCCCCTTTAATCCGCTGGGAAATAAATACGTTATGCATCAAAGTGCCGTCATCTGTTATTTCTTCGGCATAGGCAATCTGCCCAGTATCCCCCAGACGCTGAAAACGCCCCGGTGTCAATAATCCAAACTCCGTTCGGCTTTTTTGCGCATCAAACTGCCCTTGTGCTTCACGGGCACCCCAAGGGCTGAGATCAAGACTCAAATAACCCACAATAACCGCAACAATACTTGCAGGAAGCAACGTATACACAACCAACCGCTGCAAACTCATACCGCAAGCAGATAAGACCGTCATTTCACTGTCGAGATAGAGACGACCATAGGCCATTAAGATGCCAAGAAAGAATCCCAGCGGTAAAATAATTTCCAGAAATCCAGGGGTACGGTACCCCATCACGCTCACTATCAGCCCAGCGCCTAAACCATCGGTAGCGGCTTCACCCAGGTATTTAATAAAGCGCCCGCTCATCACCACTAATAGCAGCACAGAGGTTACAGCCAGCATGGTGACTACAACCTGTTTGGTGAGATATCGAAATATTATCAAGGAGTTGAATCGCCTGTTAAAACACGGGAACGCCTGAGAAGATCAAATACAGGACCATTAGTTCCGAATTCTATACTTCTTCATTTGCGATTGATAACTGGTAATCAGGAAAATTTTACGTACACTCGGTTTTTTACCCCCTTTTGCAGTCAGAACCTAACAGCTAGAGAACTCCATGGAATACAAAATCAATTCCGGCAGCCCGGAAAAACAAAGCAGCGCTTGCCTTGTCGTCTCCATCAGCGGCAATAACAAACTATCCAGCGCCGCCCAACAATTGGACGAGGCCTGCGAGGGCTATATCAGCAAATTGGTAAAACGAGGTGACCTTGCTCGCCAGGCGGGCAAAACCCTGCTGATTCCCGGCTTGCATAATGTCAAAGCACTACGCGTTTTACTGGTGCACACAGGTAAAGACCGTAGTCTGAGTGCCGTTAAATTCACCCGGCTGTTGAAAAGCTGCCTGAGTGTGCTTAAGGATTGCAGCGCCAAGGATGCGTTATTTTATCTGGATGATATTCACTGCGAAAAACGCGACCTGGCCTGGAAGGTTCGTCACTGTATAGAAACCACTGAAGACAGTCTTTATCAGTTCACCGAGCTGAAAAGCAAAAAAGGTGAGCCCGCCAAACTGACACGTATCCAGTTTGGCCTCAATGACCGTTCGCAAGCAGCGGCCGTCGAAACAGCTATCGCTCAGGGCCACGCTATCGGCAAAGGCAAACAGCTCACCAAAACCCTTGGCAATCTACCCGGTAATATCTGTACGCCGACCTATCTGGCCGAGCAGGCTCAGCAGTTCGCTAAAAGTTACAAGTCCGTCAACACCAGCATTCTCGAAGAGAAACAGATGGAAGATCTGGGCATGGGCTCACTGCTTTCCGTTTCCGCAGGCAGTGAAGAACCTGCCAAGCTGATCGTCATGAACTACAAGGGCGGCAAAAAAGATGACGCTCCACAGGTGCTGGTGGGCAAAGGAATTACCTTTGACACTGGCGGCATCAGCCTCAAACCTGGCGCCGGCATGGACGAGATGAAGTACGACATGTGTGGTGCGGCCAGCGTATTCGGTACCCTGCTGGCAGTGGCCGAGCTGAACTTGCCCATTAATGTTATTGGCATTATCGCCGCCGCTGAAAACATGCCAAACGGTGTGGCCACCAAGCCCGGCGATATCGTCACTAGCCTGTCCGGCAAAACGATTGAAATTTTGAACACCGACGCTGAAGGCCGCTTGGTATTGTGCGACGCCCTGACCTACGCGGAAATGTTCAACCCTGCGGCCATTATCGACATCGCGACGCTGACTGGCGCTTGCATTATTGCCCTTGGCCATCACACCAGTGCTGTATTCAGCAACCAAAACGGTCTGGCACAACAGATCATCAAAGCGGGCGAAAGCAGCGCCGATTCCGCTTGGCAATTGCCAATGGGCGAACAGTATCAAGAGCAACTAAAAAGTAACTTTGCAGACATCGCCAATATTGGCGGCCGTCCGGCAGGCAGCATAACTGCCGCCTGCTTCCTGTCACGTTTCACCGAAGGTCAGCGCTGGGCGCATCTGGATATCGCAGGTACCGCCTGGGTTTCAGGCAGCAACAAAGGTGCCACTGGCCGCCCGGTACCTCTGCTGACTCAGTATCTGCTCGACCGTGTAGCGGAACAAAGCTAAGGCATTATCGTGACGCAAGTAGATTTTTATATTCTCGCCGACAAGGAACAACAGGACCGCCTGTTATTCCTGTGTCGGCTAGTGGAAAAAGCCTACAAAAAGCAGCATCGCATTTACATCCATACCGATGGCGAAGCAACCAGCAAAGAAATTGACCTACTCCTGTGGACCTTCAAGGTGGAAAGCTTCATCCCTCATCACCTGCTGTCAGATGAATCCGGCCCAGCCCCTATTGCCATCGGTCATGGCGACAACGCTGGTAAAGGCTGCGGCGATCACCATGATGTACTGATCAACCTGTGTGCAGAAATTCCCGGTTTCTTCAGTCGTTTTGAACGCTGCGTGGAAATTGTCATTCAACATCCCGGTGTACTCGAAAGCACCCGCAAGCACTTTGGCTTTTATCGTGAGCGCGGCTATCCATTGAACACGCACGACCTGCGCAAGCCAACAAAATAACCCATCGCGAGCGTCTACCGTCCGAGCCTCTCACACTGTATAATTCCCACCTTTTGAGCCGCCCATAATTTTGTTGGGGAAACGGCTCGCCCCATGACCTGCGCAGAGAAAACTTCAGTGACTACAGATTCCGAAAACATTACCGCAACTCTGGAAAAAACGTACCAACCCCAACAGATCGAAACAAACTGGTACCAGACTTGGGAAAGCCAGGGTTATTTCAAGCCCTCCGGTGAAGGCGAAGCCTATTCCATTATGATTCCACCGCCTAATGTCACGGGCAGCCTGCACATGGGTCACGGTTTCCAGGAGGCCATCATGGATGGCCTAGTACGTTACAACCGCATGAAGGGTTGCAACACGTTGTGGCAAGTGGGCACCGATCATGCGGGCATAGCTACGCAAATGGTGGTTGAGCGCCAGCTGGGAGCAAAAGGCATTACTCGCCACGATTTGGGTCGCGAAAAATTCATCGAAAAAGTCTGGGAATGGAAAGAAGAGTCCGGCGGCCAAATAACTCAACAATTACGTCGTCTCGGCGCATCTCCTGACTGGTCGCGCGAACGCTTCACCATGGACGACGGTTTTTATAAAGCCGTTCAAGAAGTGTTTATCAAGCTTCACAAGGAAGGCCTGATTTACCGTGGCAAACGCCTGGTTAACTGGGATCCTAAATTACACACCGCGATTTCCGACTTGGAAGTTATTTCCGAAGAAGAAAACGGTTTTATGTGGCATTTCAAATACCCTCTGACCGATGGTTCTGGCCACCTAACGGTTGCTACCACGCGCCCAGAAACTATGCTTGGAGACTCCGCCGTTGCGGTTAACCCGGAAGACGAGCGCTACAAGCACTTAATTGGCCAAACCATTACGCTGCCATTGGCAAACCGTGAAATCACCATTATTGCCGATGACTACGTAGACCAGGAATTCGGCACTGGTTGCGTAAAAATCACCCCAGCTCATGATTTTAATGATTACGAGATGGGCAAACGTCACAACCTTGAAATCATCAATATTCTGGATGACGATGCCAACCTGAACAACACGGTGCCGGAACAGTACCGTGGACTGGAGCGTTTTGCTGCACGTAAACAAATCGTTGCTGACTTAGACGCGCTAGGCCTGCTGGAAAAAGTAGACGATCACAAACTCAAAGTGCCGCGTGGCGACCGTAGTGGCGTGGTTATCGAACCCTACATGACCAACCAATGGTACGTATCTACTCAACCGCTTGCCGACAAAGCTATTAAAGCCGTAGAAGATGGCGACATTAACTTCGTCCCTAAACAGTGGGAAAACACCTACTTTTCCTGGATGCGCGACATTCAAGACTGGTGTATTTCACGCCAACTGTGGTGGGGACACCGTATTCCTGCCTGGTACGATAACGACGGCAACGTTTACGTGGGCCGCTCCGAAGCCGAAGTGCGCGCCGAAAACAATATCGCTGCCGATGTTGCCCTCAAACAGGACGAAGATGTATTGGATACCTGGTTCTCCTCTGGCCTGTGGACCTTTGGCACACTGGGCTGGCCGGAAATCACCAAAGAATTAAAAACCTTCCACCCGTCCAACGTACTGGTGACAGGTTTCGACATCATCTTCTTCTGGGTGGCACGAATGATCATGCTGACCCTGCATTTTATGGACGATGTACCCTTCAAAACCGTTTATGTACACGGTCTAGTACGCGATAGCCACGGCCAGAAAATGTCCAAATCCAAGGGCAACGTACTTGACCCAATCGATCTGATCGACGGTATCGATCTGGAAACGCTGGTCACTAAACGTACCGCCGGCATGATGCAACCACAACTGCAGCAAAAAGTTGAGAAAATGACGCGCAAGGAATTCCCGGAAGGCATTGAGTCCTACGGCACCGACGCGTTGCGGTTCACCTATTACTCGCTGGCCTCCAATGGTCGCGATATTAACTTTGATGTGGGTCGTATCGAAGGTTTCCGTAACTTCTGTAACAAAATATGGAACGCCGCCCGTTACGTGCTGATGAATACTGAAGAGCAGGATTGCGGTCAGGATGGTTCTAGCGATTACGAACTGTCATTGGCCGATCGCTGGATCACTTCGCGCCTGCAGGATGTCAAAGTTACTGTCGCTGACGGCATCGAAAATTACCGTTTCGATCTCGCCTCCCAAGCGCTGTACAGCTTTGTATGGAATGAATACTGTGACTGGTACCTAGAACTTTCCAAGCCCGTGCTGTGGGATGACAACGCACCCGCCGCACAAAAGAAAGGCACCCGCCGCACGCTAATTCGCGTACTTGAAGAAATATTACGTATTGCTCATCCGATGATGCCGTTCATCACTGAAGAAATCTGGCAACGTGTAAAAACATTGGCCGGTCAGGAAGGCGATACCGTGATGCTGCAAGCCTATCCCCAGGCAGACAGCTCTCTCGTCGACGCTCAGGCTGTGATAGATATTGAATGGTTACAGGGTATTATTCTGGCACTGCGCAATATTCGCGGCGAAATGAATATTTCGCCAGCCAAGCCAATTAATGCATTACTGAAAAACGCCTCCGCTGAAGACGCAACCCGACTTGAAGCCAATCGCCAGTTCCTAGCAAAACTGGCAAAACTGGAAACCATTGAGATATTAGCTGAAGGGGCAGAAGCGCCTATGAGCGCCATCCAGTTAGTAGGCGACTTGGAAGTACTAGTACCGATGCTTGGCCTAATCGACGTTGCAGCAGAAATTGCGCGCCTGAACAAGGAAGCCGAGAAACTCAACAAAGAACTAACCGGCGTTAACAACAAACTCGCTAACGCCAGTTTTGTTGATAAAGCGCCAACAGCAGTGGTGGAAAAAGAAAAAAATCGCCAAGCCGATCTGCAAATAGCACATGCTAAATTGCAGCAACAATTAGAGGAAATGCAGTCCATGGCATAAACCTATCGTCCTTGTCAGCGCATAATCCGCTCCGGAAAGCGCCTACACAAGGGCGTCCAACCCCCTTAAAACGTTTTTATTGTCAATTCGGCTTGTGTAGATATAATGAGCTCTGGCCCTTATAGCTCTAATATATACCAAAGAGTGTATTTGCTATAAGGATTGCTTAAAAACAAAAACAAAAATCAAAGTAACGCTCTAGGGGGATTAGAGTATGTCAGATCGTGCAACAGGAATTGTAAAGTGGTTCAACAACGCCAAGGGATATGGTTTTATTGAACACCATGATGGCCAGGATGTCTTTGTACATTATCGAGCCATTCGCGGTGAAGGCTACCGCAAACTGAACGACGGCCAAGAAGTCGAATACAGCATTATCGAAAGTCAAAAAGGTTTACAAGCTGAAGACGTAACACCCCTCTAACGCTTGGATAGCCGTTTCATTTTAAGTCGGTGTATAATGGAGCTAATCATCCAGTCACCTGGTAGGAGTTGTAGTGGATTTATTAAGTAACCCCGTGATTATCGCCTTATTCACCTTCTTTATTGGTTTTGGTGGCGGCATTTATGTTTATAAATTAAAAGGTTCTTCCTCTGGCCAGACTGAAAAGCTCAAAAGCGAAAAGCAGGCTTTAGAAGAAGAGTTTGATGAATATAAAAACTCTGTTGCTGATCACTTCGCACACACATCAGAACTACTCGGTGGCCTTACCGACAATTATGTCAAAGTGTACCAACACTTAGCTGAAGGCTCTCAAGCACTGACAAATGCGGACCATCCAGCTCTTAAATTAGGCTTGAATGAAAAACAGCTCACCGCTTCACTTAAGCAAATCGAAAGCAGTGACGAACCCGAAGCTAGCAGTAACGACATGCAGGCACCAAGAGACTACGCACCAAAACCCGTAGACAAAGACGCAGAAGGCACATTATCTGAAGCCTTCAGCATCAAAACCGACTCTCATGAAGTCGAAGAAATACTGGAGCCAATGCCAGGTGATCAAAAGCTCGCCTAAGCATGAAAACGAAAGCTCACTTCCGCTTTAAGAAAACCTGAAAAATTCAGCCCGGTTATGCACCTGCTAAACCGGGTTATCAATATCGATAAAAACATGCTCAACACCGAGCTGTTCTGCTAAATACTCTCCCAGCGCTTGCACACCATAACGCTCAGTCGCGTGGTGGCCAGCGGCATAAAAATGAATACCCAACTCTCGTGCCGAATGAACAGTCGGCTCTGAAACCTCACCGGTCAAATAAGCGTCAGCCCCCAACTCAACTGCCTGGTCAATCATGCTCTGTGCGGCACCACTACACCAGGCCACTCTTTGAATAGATTTCTCTGAGCCCGTTACATGGAAGGGTTTACGACCCAATTTTGATTCAATATGCGCAGCAAACTCTTCGCCACTCATTGCCTCGGGTAACCACCCCAACAAACCAATGCTGCGCTCATTATCCGGTTCCATACCTTGCTCAGTTGAGAGACCCAGCAACTGCGCCAAACGGGCATTATTTCCCAATTCAGGATGACCATCTAGAGGCAAATGATAAGCTAACAAGCTAATATCATTTGCCAACAATGCCTTCAAACGATTACGTTTCATACCCACCACTTGTGGACTTTCACCCTTCCAGAAATATCCATGATGCACCAAAATGGCCTGCGCGCCCTGCTCAATCGCGGCATCAATTAATGCCTGGCTAGCAGTTACCCCTGATACAATTCGAGATACAATTGGAGCACCCTCGACCTGAAGGCCATTTGGACAGTAATCCCTATAACGTTCAGGTTGTAGCGTTATTTCACACAAACGAACAATGTCAGACAGTTGAGCAGCCATATCACCCCTTCTTTGATTTTCTAACAACAGCATTTACTTAGCACTAACCCATGCGATAATAGCATTTTTCAAATGTATCAAACTCGGAATATCCTATGAAACTGCTGCTCCGCCTTATCATCTTGCCAGCTATTACCGGCATTATTATCGCAGCAGGCATTCTATTTTTCTTCCCGTCACAGCTGAACACCTCAACTATCGGCTCGTTATCACAGCGAAGTGGCCCTGTATCATATGCTGACGCAGTTAATAAAGCGGCCCCTGCAGTGGTTAACATATACACAACCAAAACTGTTGCTCAAAAAACTCACCCTTTGTTTAACGACCCTTTTTTCCGCCAGTTCTATGGGCAACGTAACGAACCGAAACGTCAACGAATGCAGTCCAGCCTCGGCTCAGGCGTGATTATCAGCAGTGATGGCTATCTGCTCACCAACAATCACGTAATCGCCAACTCCGACGAAATCATTGTTGCCCTCAAGGATGGTCGCGAAAGCTACGCACGGGTTATAGGCACCGACCCAGAAACAGATCTTGCTGTATTAAAAATCGATATTGATGAGCTACCCACCATCACGCTAGCCTCATCAGATACCATAAATATCGGCGATGTGGTTCTCGCTATCGGCAACCCCTTTGGTGTTGGTCAAACGGTCACCATGGGCATCGTCAGTGCCACCGGTCGAAATCAACTTGGGCTAACAACCTTTGAAGACTTCATCCAGACCGATGCAGCCATTAACCCCGGTAACTCAGGCGGAGCTTTGATAAACGCCTACGGCAACCTGATTGGCATTAATACCGCCATTTTCTCAAAATCAGGCGGATCACAGGGTATTGGCTTTGCCATCCCGTCAGTGTTGGCTAATCAGATCATGGAAGAAATTGTACAATACGGCAGCGTCACACGCGGCTGGCTTGGTATTGAAACCCAAGGCATGACACCAGACCTGGCTAAATCGTTAGGTTTAGATGAGGTTATGGGCTTACTAATTGCTGGCGTTTATCGCCAGGGCCCAGCGGATAAAGCAGGCATCAAGCCTGGTGATATTTTACTAGAGGTTGGCGGTGATCCGGTTATCAGTGATTTACAGGCCATGGGTAAAATAACCCAGACCAAGCCCGGCGAAAACATCGATATTACGGTATTACGTAACGGCACTAAAAAAACGATTACCGCCATGGTCAGCAAACGTGAACCCCAACAGCAGTAACAAAAAACCGGGCATAGCGCCCGGTCAATTACTAATTCCTTTGATTAAATACAGGCTATTAAAGTACGCCGCGTAACTCTTTCAAAAAGGCTTCGTTTTCAGCGGCTGAACCCACCGTCACACGCAGACAATCCTTCAACAGAGGATGAGCACCATCGAGGCACCGAATCAAAATATGATGCTCGCGCAGGCCATCAAATACCGCTTTGGCTTGATCTGGCTGGGTACGGAACAGAATAAAGTTGGCTTCACTGTGCCATACAGTCAAACCATCAATAGCATTTAAATCCCTGTAAAGACTGCCACGCTCTTCACGAATCAACGCGGTTTGCTGGCGCAACACATCATAGTGCTTTAAAGCAAACTCAGCACTAGCCTGGGTCAGCACGCCAATATTGTAGGGTAAGCGGATTTTTTCCAATTCAGCAAGCCAACGTGGATTACCGATCAAAAGACCCAATCGCAAACCAGCCAATCCCGCCTTGGACAGGGTGCGCATCACCAGCACATTGTCGTATTCTTCAGCGAAGTTTAGATAGTCCGTGTCAGTAAAGGGCGTATAGGCTTCATCAATCACCACCAGCCCCGGCGATGCTTCAATCACCTGGCGTATTTTTTCTTCGCCAAACAGATTACCAGTGGGGTTATTTGGCTGCGCCAGAAAAACCAGTGCGGGCTGCAACTCGTCAATCTGAGCCAGCAATTCCGGCATATCCAGTTCAAAGTCCGCCGTTAGCGCCACCGCCTTGTAACTTAATTCAGTAACCTGACAAATTTGCCTGTACATGGCAAAACCCGGCTCTACGGTAAGCAAGGTTTTACCCGGCGCAGATACCGCCAACGCCAGTAGTTGAATAAGCTCATCGGAACCATTACCTAACACAATTGCCTGACTGTCCGGAATATTCATGACAACACGCAGCTGCTGCTTAACTTGATCAGCACCGGGGTCGGGATAGCGATTCAAATGCACGCTGCGCAGTGCTTCAATCCAGCTTTCAACGATGCTTTCGTCCCATTCATAGGGATTTTCCATAGCATCCAGCTTAATCATGCCCTGCGCATCGGCAACATGATAAGCCTGCATGCTGCGAATTTCGGGTTTAATCCACTGTTCAATCAGTTGACCCAGCGAGTCATTAGCGTTGGCAGTCATAATCTTGGGATATCTTTAAAATAAAAGGGGATACGCTGGAAAGGAAGCCTCTCCAGCGTTAAAAGCTAGGATTTAATTCTGTATTCCGCAGAACGAGCATGAGCCTGCAGGCCTTCACCATGCGCTAGTACTGAGGCAATCTTACCCAACTCAGAAGCACCATCGGCAGAACACATAATCAATGAAGAACGCTTCTGAAAATCATAAACACCTAGCGGCGATGAAAAGCGTGCCGTACCAGACGTCGGTAGTACATGATTAGGCCCTGCGCAGTAATCGCCCAGCGCTTCAGCAGTATAGCGGCCCATGAAAATCGCACCGGCGTGACGAATTTCAGGTAATAGAGCCTGAGGATCTTCAATCGAAAGTTCCAAATGCTCAGGCGCGATATGGTTTGAAATCTGAGCAGCTTCGGACAATGAACCTACCTGTATCAACACACCGCGGTTTTGCAGAGAGGTTCTGATAATTTCAGAACGAGGCATGGTTGGCAGCAGTCGTTCAATACTTTCACTGACGCGATCCAAAAATCCTGCATCTGTTGAAAGCAGAATAGACTGGGCGTTTTCATCATGTTCAGCCTGAGAAAACAGATCCATAGCGATCCAGTCAGGATCGGTCTGGCCATCGCAGATAACCAGAATTTCCGAAGGGCCTGCAATCATATCAATGCCTACCACTCCGTAGACTTTCTTTTTAGCAGTGGCGACATAAATATTGCCGGGACCAACAATGATATCCACCTTGGGCACCATTTCAGTTCCATAGGCCAATGCAGCAATGGCCTGCGCACCACCAACAGTAAACACCATATCAACGCCAGCGATAGCTGCGGCGGCAAGCACCAGATCGTTTACTTGATCATCCGGTGTTGGCACCACCATAATCACTTCGTCAACGCCAGCCACCTTGGCAGGTAACACGTTCATCAGCACAGTTGAAGGGTAAGCTGCCTTTCCGCCTGGCACATAGACACCAACGCGCTGCATAGGTGTAATCTTCTGACCTAGCACCGTGCCATCGGCTTCCTCATACTGCCAGGTATCCTGCGTCTGACGCTGGTGATATCGGGTAATACGATCAGCCGCACTTTGCAAAGCCTGCAACTGCTCTGCGGGAATGCGCTGCAGTGCCTCCTGCAAACATGCTGAATCCAGCTTTAAGCCCGCAGTATTATCGATTGTCACACGATCAAAACGCTGAGTATATTCAAGCAATGCGTCATCACCACGCGTTTTCACTGCATGCAACACTTCATCAACAACGTCATTGACCTGCTGATCAGACACCTCATCCCAGGCCAGTAGTTTATCCAGTTGCGGATAAAAATCCGCCTGTTGCGTGTTCAATCGAGTAATTGCAGAGCTTTTCATAACAGTATTCTAATGTCGGAGATTTTAAATTATTTGCTTTTGCGCTGTTCAACGGCAGCAGCCAAACGCTCAATCAGTGGCTGAATAGTGGCGTGTTTCATCTTCATGGACGCTTTCGCAACCACCAGACGTGAGCTAATCGGCGCGATCATTTCCTTAGGCTCAAGACCATTAGCCGTCAGGGTATTGCCGGTATCAACAATATCGACGATACGATCGGCCAAATTCATTATAGGCGCTAACTCCATACCACCATAGAGTTTGATAATATCCACCTGCACACCACGTTCGGCATAATAACGTTTAGCGATATTCACAAATTTAGTAGCAACCTTCAGGCGCCCCTTGGGCTCAGGCACTCCCACCAAACCGGCCGTCATCAACCGACAGGTAGCGATTTGCAGATCGAGCGGCTCATACAGATCTTCATCACCGTATTCCATCAGCACATCTTTACCGGAAATACCCATATCCGCCGCACCGTGTGATACATAAGTCGGTACATCGGTAGCGCGAATAACCACCACCTGTACGTTGTCATGGTTAGTCGGAAAAATCAGCTTACGGCTGGTTCGGACGTCTTCCAACGGTTCAATTCCAGCGGCCTTCAGTAACGGCAACGTATCATCCAGAATACGACCCTTGGAGAGCGCAATTGTTAACTTGTGTGTCATCATCGTCTGTAAATTCTATATTTACCTAATACTCGTTTAAGCTGGCACGCGGCGGATTTTCGCGCCGAGCAATTGCAGCTTCTCTTCAATACATTCGTAACCACGGTCTATGTGGTAAATACGCTCAATGGTAGTATTACCTTCGGCAACTAACCCGGCAATCACCAGGCTTGCAGATGCCCGCAGGTCGGTTGCCATCACGGGCGCGCCCTTCAAGTCGTCAACACCAGTGACAATCGCAGTATTACCTTCCAGAGACGCCTTGGCACCCATACGCATCAATTCATGCACATGCATAAAGCGGTTTTCAAAAACTGTTTCCGTTACCGTGCTCGTACCCTCAGCGATGGCATTCATGGCTAAAAACTGAGCCTGCATATCCGTTGGAAACGCGGGATAAGGCGCTGTGTGAACACTAACAGCCTTAGGCCTTTTACCCTTCATATCCAATTCGATCCAGTCTTCACCGGAGGTAATCTCAGCACCGGTTTCGCGTAGTTTAATTAATACCGCTTCCAACACCTCAGGACAGGTATCCTTGACCCGTACTCGCCCACCCGTTGCGGCGGCTGCGACCAAGTAGGTACCCGTTTCAATACGGTCTGGCAGAACGCGATAATAACCACCGTGCAGTTTTTCAACACCCTGAACAGTGATCGTATCAGTACCATGGCCCTTAATATCAGCACCCATGGTGATCAGGCATTCAGCCAAATCCACAACTTCAGGTTCCCGGGCTGCATTTTCAAGCACTGTTTCGCCGTCAGCTAAGGTAGCGGCCATCAGGATATTCTCGGTGCCGGTCACTGATACCGTATCAAAGAACACGTGAGCGCCCTTCAAACGACCGTCAGTTTTGGCCTTGATGTAACCGTCTTCAACAACAATATCCGCACCCATCGCCTGCAAACCACGAATGTGCAGGTCAACCGGGCGACTACCAATGGCGCAACCACCAGGCAGCGAAACATTAGCCTCACCAAAATGCGACAACATCGGCCCCAGCACCAAAATCGAGGCGCGCATGGTTTTCACCAAATCATAGGGGGCATTATAACTTTTGATCGAACCACCGTTAATTTCCACATTGAGTTTTTCGTCAATGACGGCTTCTACACCCATCACACCGAGCAATTCAATCATGGTGGTAATATCGTGCAGGTGCGGGAGATTCCCAACAGTTAAGGCGTCATTGGTTAACAAGCTGGCGGCAAGAATTGGCAACGCCGAATTTTTAGCGCCAGAAATACGGATTTCGCCGTCCAACCTGACACCACCTTCAATAATGAGTTTATCCATCTAGGGCCTTTAACGCTCTCTTAACGCTCAGCCCACTGTGCTGGCGTAAAGGTTTTAATAGTGACGGCGTGAATTGTGCCATCGGCGATTTGATCGTTCAGCGCAGCATACACACGCTGCTGTTTTTTAACGGCATTTAGCCCCTCAAAAAGCGCACCAACTGCAGTAATTTGAAAACTGCTACCACCACCTTCAACTTGAATATCACAGCCTTCAAGCTGCGCTTCAAGCAATGCTTTAACTTCATCGGTTTCCATCTATCTACCCGTTCAAAATACTGGCTCGAAAAGCCCATTAAGGTATCAAATTACGGGGTTTTTAGCGACCTAATTATTAGCAAAGCAAAAAAGGATGAAAGGAAAGTCAGTTTTTAAAACCAAATCGATTCGATGCAGTTAATTCGGTGGTTATTTGATAGGGAGAATCTGGTCAACACCACTGACTTTAGCAACGCCCAGCAGGTCATCAGGCAGGTTTGTAAAAACCAACGTTTTTTGTAAATTAACAGCATACCTCAACCAACTGAACAAAAGTGTTAATCCCGCACTACCCGCCCGTGTCACAGCTGAAAAATCAATTTCACATTGGTCACCCACCTTACTGATCAACCGCTCACCCTGCTGACACATATCCAACGCGTTATCAAAATCAATAACACCTGCAACCTGCAGCTTCTGTTCAGAAAGACGTGTCACACAGGAACGAGTCATAATACGGGCTTACTCCCCATCCTCAAGATTAGAGGTCCAGCCACTAACAACGAGATCAACATCATTTTTGTTCACCTTCATCAGACGAGCAAACTGATTGCGGTAAGTTAGGCCAATATTCACACCATTCACAACCACATTTTCCATTTTCCATTCACCTTGCTTATTGAGGTACATAGAATAGGAAAGAGGATATTTCTGCCCCCCAGCACTAAAGAACTCAATATCAACACGCTGACGTTTTGGATTAACCTTCTTACTAGAGGAAGGAGGAAGAATGATGATTTTCTCGTTGTCATATTCCAACAAAGCCTTGGCGTAAACTTTTAACAGGCTACGTTTGAACACCCCTTCAAAAGCATTCCGCTGTTCAGGCTGAGCCTTTTTATAATGCTTAGCCATCACGCGCCGGGCGATACGCTTAAAATCGATAACTGCCGACAGCATGCCATCCACATCGACAAAAAACTGTTCGTTATTTTCCAGGTACAGCTCGCGTTTACCTGTAATCTGCTCAACTAGGTTATCCGTTGCCTCCTGCACCACATCATAGGCAGCTTGATTTGGAAAGACTTCAGCTGAAGTCTGAGCTTGAGACAGGCTCGCCAGACATATCAATAATAAACCCAGCAGTGTTTTAATCTTGCTATCCATATTCGTTTCTCTACCTTACAAATTCTTACTTACTGACTGGCAAAAAGATTACTCGTTCACCTTGTTAAACAAGAACTGACCGATCAATTCCTCCAGCACGAGCGCTGACTGGGTATCGACAATCATATCGCCTTCAACCAAGTATTCATCATCAGCACCGGAGATCAATCCAATATATTTCTCACCCAACAAACCTGCCGTTAAAATTGCCGCCGTGGTATCCGTCGTAAACCCGCTAAAATCAGATTCAATTTCCATTTCAACAATTCCGGCGAACTCATCCTTGTCCAAAGTTATACCTACAACTCGGCCAACAGCCACACCGGCCACTGTCACTTTAGAGCGCGCAGTCAAACCACCAATATTTTCAAAAGACGCATAAACCGTATAACTTTCCTTGGCATTGGAAAACGTCAAACCACTGACATTGAGTGCCAATACAATCAATGAAGCCAACCCCGCCAACATAAAAAATCCGACGGCCACTTCCAATGTTTTGCTGTGCATCTTAAAAATCTCCGAACATGACAGCGGTCAGAATAAAATCCAGACTCAATACTGCTAAAGAGGAATAGACCACGGTTTTGGTTGTTGCACGGCCAATACCTTCTGAGGTTGGTGTTAGATCGTGCCCCTGAAACACCGCGATCCAGGTTACTACAAAAGCAAAGGCGACACTTTTCACAATGCCGTTGACCACATCAACTCTAAAGTCGGTCGCCGCTTGCATGTTAGCCCAAAAAGAACCGCCATAAACACCCAGCCAATCCACTGCCACCAAGGATCCACCCCATATACCCACCACATTAAAGATCATCGTCAATAACGGCAGCGCAATAAAGCCCGCCAGTAGTCGTGGCGCCATCACATAACGTAACGGATCAACACCCAACATTTCCAGACTGGTGATCTGCTCAGTCGCTTTCATTAAGCCAATTTCAGCTGTTAAAGAGGATCCAGCCCGCCCGGCAAACAGCAGAGCTGTCACCACCGGCCCCAGTTCTCGCACCAGACTCAGTGACACCATTTGCCCCACCGCCTGCTCAGAACCGTAATCCACCAAAATACTGTAACCCTGTAAGCTCATCACCATGCCAATGAACAACCCTGACACCACAATAATTGGAAGCGAAAGCACCCCCACGGCATACAACTGCTTTAACAGCAGCGGCATGCCTTTGCGCAGATTCGGCACACCGCCCAGGGAATGGGCAATAAATACGCCCGAACGACCGCAAACAGACAACCAATCCAGCCCCGATTTACCAATAATTCGCAAACGGGTTATCACAGCGCACCTCCGCCCAACAAATCATCAAAATAATCATGAGCAGGGTAGTGAAACGGCACAGGACCATCAGGCTCGCCCTTCATAAATTGCGTCACCATTGGAGAGTCAGAATTCATTAATTGCTCCGGCGCTCCGACACCAATCACTTTACCTTGAGATAACACGTACAACTTATCGGCGATACTTGCTGTTTCATGTATATCATGCGACACCACAATACTGGTCAATCCAAGCGCCGTGTTCAGCAATTTAATCAGCTGCAACAGCACCCCCATACCGATCGGATCCTGCCCAGCAAAGGGCTCATCGTAAATCACCATTTCAGGGTCCAGCGCAATAGTACGCGCCAACGCCGCCCGACGAGTCATACCACCCGACAATTCACTGGGAAACATATCACGTGCACCCCGCAAGCCGACAGCCTGAAGTTTCATCAACACCAGGTCACGAATCATTGTTTCAGTGAAATTAGTGTGTTCGCGCAGAGGGAAGGCGACATTTTCATAGACCGTACGATCGGTAAATAACGCACCACTTTGAAACAACATACCCATTTTGCGTCGCACGCGGTAAAGATCGCTACGTTGTAACGTCGAAATATTTTCGCCATCCACCATAATGGTGCCGGCATCCGGCTTAATTTGACCTGTAATCAGGCGCATCAAGGTCGTTTTGCCGGTGCCACTAGGCCCCATGATGGCGGTAACCTGCCCACGAGGGATATCCATATCAATGCTATCAAAAATCACCCGATCACCCTGCGAAAAGGATAATCCGCGAACTTCAATAATGTTGGCCTTACTGTCCTGCATTTCGATGTCTGCTTTGTTTGAGCCACGCTCAATAAAGAGCCCAATAATCAGATTTAATTTACACGCATTTCAAACCAGCGTGTTTTAGCGCGCGCAAATATACCACTACAACCGCTTTATATCATCCACTACAATGTAATATTACCGCTTCATCCTGAAGAAATACTGATCAACGAGTGGCTGGCTTTCTGCCTTGGGGTTATTGCTTCTAGCGCTTGCAATAGCTCGCATTTAGCCCTTTAATAGCCAGCTGATTTCACTGCCCGGATACCTCATTTTGCTGGTTGCTTCCTTTACCATTTTGTTCAGTATAGCCCTGCTAGTCTGGAGTGCAGACAAATTCGTCAACGGCTCCGCCTCACTGGCTCGCAATTTTGGCATGTCTCCACTGCTGATTGGCTTAACTGTCGTTTCCCTAGGCACCTCTGCGCCGGAAATTCTGGTCTCTTTAACAGCCGCCATGGTCGGCGCCAGCGGCATAGCCATTGGCAACGCAGTAGGCTCCAACATCGCCAACATTGGCCTGGTGCTGGGTGTTACTGCACTGATCGCCCCGTTACCCGTAAGATCCGCATTAACACGCAAAGAACTCCCCATCCTGGCGCTGGTCACCCTCGGCGCCGGCATACTGTTGTTCAACCTCAACCTCAGCCGTATTGACGGCTTCCTGCTACTTGGTGGTTTGTGTATCACCCTATACTTATTCGCGACCTACCACCCAAAAAGTAGCGATAAAGAACTGATAGAAGAAATAGAAGTCGAGGAAGAAGAGCTTCCTCACTTGAAGACCGGCATGGCTATTTTCTGGTTTGCAGCAGGTTTAACCCTGCTGATCATCAGCTCAAAGGCATTAGTCTGGGCCGCCACAAACATTGCGGTGGAGCTAGGCGTCAGCGACCTCATCATCGGCCTGACCATTATCGCCATTGGCACCAGCCTGCCGGAATTAGCCGCATCAATTGCCAGCGTGCTCAAAGGGCACCACGACATTGCATTGGGCAACATCATCGGTTCCAATATTTTCAATCTACTGGCCGTCATGTCCCTGCCAGCCATCATTGCCCCCTACGCTTTTTCAGAACAAGTGCTGTGGCGTGACTATGGTGTGATGAGCTTATTTACAGCAATTCTGATTCTGTCCTGTTATATCGGCATCAATCGCAAAAAAACAATTAACATAAGTCGCGCACTCGGTGTCTTATTCTGTACTGGCTATGTAGGCTACCTGATCACACTCTATATCCAAGCCTGAAGTATGATACCAAGTCCTCGCCGCACATTGATTGTAAAAACCGCTATAATAGACGCCGTTCACCACCCCCGCACACTTCATGAACTTTTGGTAGCTGGCAATGATACAAACTGATTCCAAGGCTCTCATCGCAACCGGTCAGCGCACTATTAAACTGGAAGCGGCCTGCGTTGAAGCATTAACCTCTCGTATTGACGAGCATTTTAGTGACGCCTGTAAAATCATGCTGGCCTGCGAAGGACGTATCGTTGTCACTGGCATGGGTAAATCTGGTCACATTGGCAACAAGATTGCAGCCACCCTAGCCAGCACCGGCAGCCCCGCTTTTTTTGTTCACCCAGGTGAAGCCAGCCATGGCGACCTCGGCATGATCACCAACAAAGACGTGGTATTAGCACTATCAAACTCCGGTACAACCGCAGAAATTCTGACTATTCTGCCACTCATTAAACGTATGCACGCTCCACTTATCAGCATGACTGGCGCACCCGCCTCAATATTGGCACAAACTGCCGATGCACACCTGAATGTTAGCGTCGCCGAAGAAGCCTGCCCCCATGGATTGGCTCCAACGTCCAGCACTACTGCCGCACTCGCCATGGGCGATGCATTGGCTATTGCCCTGTTGGAAGCACGCGGATTTAGCGCTGAAGACTTTGCCATCTCACACCCGGGCGGTACTCTAGGCCGTCGTTTATTATTAAAAGTCGAAGACATCATGCACAGTGGCGACGACGTCCCACTGGTCGGCGAAAACACCCTGCTCAGTCAAGCGCTGTTGGTGGTCACCGAAAAAAAGTTAGGCATGACCGCCGTAATTGATGACGACGGTGCGTTACTCGGCATCTTTACCGATGGCGATTTGCGCCGCACATTGGATAACAACATCAACATCCAGAGTGCCCTCGTCCGTAACGTTATGACCCCGTGCTGCAAGACAATCCGCCCCGACGTCTTGGCAGCCGAAGCACTCGCAATCATGGAAGAGGATAAAATTAATGCGCTGATTGTCACGGACGACCATAATCACCCCATCGGCGCACTGAACATGCACGATCTATTACGCGCTGGCGTAATCTGATTCGCGCCTCTCAGACAACTCTTTAGGCACAGACTCAATGAACAAAGACCTTCAACAGGCACTTGGCAAAGCCAAACAAATTAAACTATTGGTGTTGGATGTCGACGGCGTAATGACCGATGGTCGACTTTACATCAGCGATGGTGGTGAAGTTCTGAAAGCCTTCAACTGTCACGACGGCCACGGTATTAAAATGTTGCGCCGCAGCGGCGTCGAGGTTGCCATGATTAGCGGCCGCGAATCAGCGATGCTTGAACAACGTGCACAAGAGCTTGGCATCGAGCATGTGTATCAAGGCTATGAAAATAAAGTTAACGCCCTCGACGAACTGCTTCAGGTTCTTAATGTCAGTTATTTGCAGACGGCGCATTTAGGTGACGATTTACCCGATCTGCCGGTCATTCGTCGCGTTGGCTTAGGCATTTCCGTAGCAAATGCTTATCCACTGGTCAAAGAGCACTCACTTTGGTGCACCAACGCCAAAGGCGGTGAAGGCGCTGTTCGGGAAGTTTGTGATTTTATTATGGCCGCACAAAACACACTGGTTCCAGCCCTTGATCAGTACCTACACTAACACTGCCACACTATGTAGGGCCTTGAGAGTTTAAATGTCTCGATTAACCTTTATCACGCTCTTCAGCTTCATTGTGCTAATGCTTGCAAGCCTTGTGCATTGGCAGGACGAATTGCTTGAAGAACCTATCAGCCAACAACAACCTGCCGATGAAACAGACTTTTTTATGCTGAACGCTACTACCACTCAGTTCAGCTCAAAGGGAGACGTTGATCATCGCTTGAAGGCCAATCAAATTACACACTATCCCGGCGGCGAATTCACCGTCGCCACAACACCGAAGATCACACTCGTCCACCAGGATGGTACTGCTTGGACTATTAACGCCAAACACGGGCGCATTAGCGAAAACAACACTATTATTAAGTTCTGGGATAACGTTAAATTATTACGTGACACATCGCCCAACAAACTAAAAATAAACACGAGCGAACTAACCTTTAATGCCGCAACAAAAGTCGCGAAGACTCAACAGAATGTTGTCATTATTGATAACTCAACACGTGTTAACGCCACCGGCATGCAAGCCTATATCAACGAAAACCGAACCAAACTATTATCCAACGTACGAGTCACCCATGATCCGGCTAAAGTTAATTAAAGTTTACGGCCTGGCCCTAGCACTACTGCCAGCCATCATCCCCGCCACTGCGACAGCCCTGCCTGACGACAGAAATAAACCAATCAATATTACCTCCAATACCGCCGAGATTGATGATAATACCGGCAGTTCGGTTTATCGCGGAAAAGTCAAAGTGGTGCAAGGATCAATCAACTTGGAAGGCGACCAAATTACAATATTCAGTAATGCCGATGGCGTAACACGACTAGTCGCTATTGGCGTTCCAGCCCATTTCCAGCAATTGCCTGAGACTGGGGAAAAAATGACCCACGCCTACGGCAACACCATTGAATATTTTATTGTTGACGAAAAAATGAAACTCAAAAAACAGGCTCGACTTGAACAGGAGAGCAATGTTTTCACGGGGGAACGGATTGACTACGACATAAAACGACGTTTAGTTAATGCCTATGGCGGTAGTCCGAATAGTTCAACCACACAAACACCACGGGTAAACATGATCATCCAACCCGCAAAATCCAATGACGACCAAAGCAGCTCCTCAACTAATGAGTAACTTACAAGCGTTAAACCTCGCCAAAAGCTACAAGAATCGTCATGTCGTGGAAGATGTTTCTATAGCCATAGAACCTGGACAAATTGTTGGACTCCTAGGCCCCAACGGTGCAGGGAAAACTACCTGTTTCTACATGATCATTGGCCTGGTTCCTGCTGATCAGGGACAAATCATGATCGACGGCCAAGATATCACCTCGCTGCCCATGCATGGTCGCGCCCGTAAAGGCATTGGCTACCTACCGCAGGAATCATCGATTTTCCGCAAGCTCAGTGTTAGCGATAACATTCTTGCCATCCTTGAGACCCGCAAAAACCTAAACCGCAGCCAACGCATGGAAAAACTAGAAGGACTGTTGCAAGAATTCCACATCACGCATATCCGCGATAGCCTCGGCATGGCCTTATCTGGCGGTGAGCGACGACGCGTCGAAATTGCCCGCGCACTGGCAATGGAGCCCGCCTATATTTTGTTAGATGAGCCATTCGCTGGCGTTGACCCCATTTCCGTTGCCGACATTAAACAAATCATCACCCACCTCAAAGAACGCAACATCGGCGTACTAATCACCGATCACAACGTGCGTGAAACCCTCGACATCTGCGAAAAAGCCTACATCGTGAGTGAAGGCCACATTATCGCCGAAGGAAATGCTGAAACAGTACTGGCAAATCAGCGCGTACGAGACGTTTATTTAGGCGAGCAATTCCGCCTTTAAGACCGCCTCAATTTATTTTTCAAAATCGGCACAATTTCTGCATACGCCCTGCAAAAATTGCACTACTCTTATAGGTATAGATTACAGGCACCGCTGTATTTTCCTGTCACCCTAAACCGAATTCCAGTTACCCTATGAAGCCATCATTACAGCTTAGAATTGGCCAGCATCTCACCATGACTCCCCAACTGCAGCACGCAATTCGCCTGCTGCAACTTTCCACACTGGATCTCCAACAGGAAATCCAGGAAATCATTGAATCCAACCCTATGCTGGATATTGATGAAGGAAATCAGGACAACGCCTCTGAGCAAACCGACGGAGACAATAATTCCGAAGCAGCCAAAGAACCAACGGCAACCGCTTCAGACTCACCAGATGAGCAAAGCGAAACAGCAAGCGAAGAATGGGATCAACAAATCCCCGAAGACTTACCCGTCGATAGCAATTGGGAAGATGTTTATCAAAGTCTACCTGCAGCCACACCGGCACCCAGTGGTGACTTACCTGATTTCGAATCGCACACCTCCAGCACCGAATCCATCCATGATCACCTGCTCTGGCAACTAAATCTAACGCCCATGTCAGACACAGACCGTATCATAGCCATCACCTTGATCGACAGTGTTGACGACGATGGCTATCTGAAAGGCGAGCTGGAACAAATCATTGAGCATTTAAACCTCGCACTACAACAGGATGAAGATTCAAAGGACAGTGTCATTGAGCTGGATGAAGTGGAAGCAGTATTAAAACGACTGCAACATTTTGACCCTATCGGAGTCTGCGCGCGCAATTTAAGTGAGTGCTTACTCCGCCAGCTGGAACAACTGTCAGATGACACGCCTCTGCTGGACAAAACCAAGGAAGTTGTGAGCAATTTCCTGCCCCAGCTAGGTAGCCGTGACTTCAACCTTATCTTGCGTCGAGCACGCCTCAAAGAAGCTGACCTACAACGTATTATTGAACTCATCCAAACACTCAACCCTCGCCCAGGTGACGCACTTACCCAAAGCGAATCGGAGTATGTTATTCCCGATGTAGTGGTCAAAAAGGTGAATAATCGCTGGAGCGTTGAACTAAATAGTGATGTTTTACCCAAGGTGAACATTAACGCCACCTATGCTGCGATGGTCAAACGTGCGGATAACAGCAGCGACAATACGTTTATGCGTAATCAGTTACAGGAAGCTCGCACATTCCTAAAAAGCCTGCAAAGTCGTCACGAGACACTGCTAAAAGTGGCGACACGTATCGTCGAAATTCAGCAGGGCTTTCTTGATTACGGCGATGAAGCCATGAAACCTCTGGTGCTTCATGACGTCGCAGAGGCTGTCGGCATGCATGAGTCGACCATTTCCCGTGTCACCACCCAAAAATACATGCACACCCCGCGTGGCATTTTCGAATTGAAGTACTTTTTTTCCAGTCAGGTCGATACCAACAGCGGCGCTGGCTGTTCTTCAACAGCAATTCGTGCGATTATTAAAAAACTTATTGCAGCCGAAAAATCGGTCAAACCCCTGAGCGACAACAAGATTGCCAACATTCTTGCAGACCAGGGTATTAAAGTGGCGCGCCGCACCATTGCCAAGTACAGGGAGTCCTTATCGATACCTCCGTCCAATGAGCGTAAACGCCTAGTTTAGACCCTTTGTAAATCCGGTAACGCACACAGGCTCCAAATATCAAACTAAGCCTCCTGTCGCAGGACAAACATCGGAAACGGTTGAAGCACCTACATCAAATCTGTATAGCGCACTGCATCAAACAGTACATAACAGGAAAATAAGGAGCGACCTTATGCAAGCCACCATCAGCGGCCATCACGTAGAAATAACTGACGCCCTGCGGGAAGTTATCAACAGCAAACTTGCAAAACTGGAACGTCATTTCGACCAAATCTCAAGCATCAACGTGATACTCAACGTCGAAAAGCAACGTCAAATGGCCGAAGCTACCATCCATATTGCCGGAGCCGACCTCGTCGCCAATGCAAGCCATGACGACATGTATGCCGCCATTGACTTATTAACTGACAAGCTGGATCGCCAACTCATCAAACACAAAGAAAAAGCCCTTGCTCGACAGCAGGGACACTAATCCAATCAGCCATAATAAATACTATCGATCATGAATATTGAACGCCTATTGTCGCCAGAGTGCGCCCTAACTGCTGTACCAGGTGACAGTAAAAAACGCATACTTGAACTCATTGCCCGAACTCTGTCTCGGGTTCACCCGGTACTCGATGAAGAGGAAACTTTCGACCGCTTGATTGAGCGTGAACGTCTCGGCAGCACAGGCATTGGCGAAGGAGTAGCCATTCCCCACTGCCGCCTGCCTAACTGTTGCGACACTGTTGGGGTATTGCTACAGTTGGACAGACCTATCAACTTTGATGCGATAGATAATCAACCCGTTGATTTGATCTTCGCGCTGGTTGTCCCTGAAGAAGCCGCCGAGGCGCACCTTGAAGCGCTTCAAGCCGTTGCCGAAAACTTCAGCAAACCCGATTTTAGAGACCGTTTACGCGCGGCAACTGACAATAAAACATTATTTGAAACAGCTATCGCGACCAGCCAATAACAACTCCATCAGGCATACTGCTTAAACATGAAACTTGTCATTATCAGCGGCCGTAGTGGCTCAGGGAAAAGTACGGCTCTTCACCTGCTTGAGGACTTAGGCTACTACTGTATCGACAACATGCCTAGCGGTTTACTACCGGCATTAATCGACGAGATGCAACGAGAAGGCGTGCAGCGCGATGCTGTAGCCATCAGCATTGATGCGCGTAATATGCCTGTTAATTTAGTGCGCTTCCCTGAAACCATTACAGCAATTAAGAGTACCGGCATCGACTACACCATTGCCTATCTCGATGCTGACGACCAAACAATTCTGACCCGTTTCAGTGCCACACGCCGAAAACACCCTCTCAGCAACGCTGAGGTTTCCCTTGAAGAAGCTATCTGGAAAGAAAGCCTGTTACTGGCTCCTATTGCGACGCGGGCAGATCTAAAAATTGATACCAGCAACCTGTCTCTGCATCAACTACGCGATATCATTAAAAAGCAGCTTGCAGAACAAACTGACACCACGCTGGCATTACTTTTTGAATCCTTTGGTTTCAAACGCGGCATACCCAGCGATGCCGATCTTCTTTTTGATGTTCGCTGTCTGCCAAACCCATACTGGGATCCAGCGCTGCGAAAATATAATGGTCGTGACCATCAAATCATCGAGTTTCTTGAAGGCCAGCCCATTGTTGAGGAAATGTTTTCAGATCTATGTAACTATCTTGAAAAATGGCTTCCACAGTTTGAAGCCAATAATCGCAGCTATATGACCGTCGCCATTGGCTGTACAGGCGGACACCACCGCTCAGTTTATCTAAGTGAGCGTCTAGCCAAACAATTTTCTGGGAAAATTAACAACGTACAGATTCGCCACCGCGACCTGAACGAATAACGTTGACGAAAAAGACCTGAATATGATCAAAAGCGAGATCACTATTATCAACAAGCTGGGCCTACACGCCCGCGCTGCCGCCAAGTTGGTTAATACCGCCTCGGCATTTTCAAGCCAAATACAGCTCGGCAATGGACAGCGTTTGGTGGATGCAAAAAGTATCATGTCGGTCATGATGCTGGCCGCAAGTAAAGGCACCACACTGGAAATTGAAGTTGATGGCCGCGATGAAGACCTCGCTCTCAGTGCGATCGAAGAAATCATCAACGACAAATTTGGCGAAGGAGAATAATCCTCCATTTAAGTATCCAACTTCATCAAAAGTACGCTTTTAAACTCACCATATAGTTGGCCGTCCCAACCCAGACCTATACAATTAACGGGTCATTAACCTGTCAGGAATTCTTTTTCGCCGCATGTCTCAGCGTGATAAAAATAGCACCAAAGATCACCTGCATAAATTAAATCAGGCGCTAGAAAATGGCTCCTATGCTGACGCACGCCTGATTCTTAACGAACAGCTTCTACCGGTGGAAGTCGCCCACCTGTTGGAATCCTCGCCACCCAAAGAACGTCGCTTGCTGTGGGAACTGATCGAAAAGGATCAGGGCGGTGAAATCCTCCAGCACTTAGGTGAGGAAATAAGTAGCGACATTCTCAGCCGCATGGACCCTCAGGAGCTGGTAGATGCTACCTCGGGCCTTGATACCGACAACACCGCTGACCTGTTGCAACAACTTCCGGATCAAATGGTCCAGGAAGTGCTGCGCTCCATGGACAGTCAGAACCGTGAGCGATTAGAAAGGGTTCTGTCCTTCCCGGAGGATACCGCTGGCGGCTTGATGAACACCGACACCATCACCCTGCGCCCGGATATCCCCCTTGATGTTGTACTGCGTTATTTCCGCATACATCCAGAAATACCCGAAATGACTGATAGCTTTCCGGTCGTTAATCGTTCGGGCAAAGTCATTGGCCTGCTGCCTGTCACGCAAATTCTGGTCAGCGACCCTGACGCCATGGTGTCAGACATCATGAAAACTGATTTCTTCTCCCTCAATGCCAACACCTCCGATGTGGACGTAGCGCACCTGTTTGAGCGTCACAATCTGGTTTCCGCCCCGGTCATTGATGACAACGATATATTGCTGGGCCGTATCACCATTGATGACGTGGTTGACGTAATTATCGAAGACGCCGAGCACAGCTTCATGGGGCGCGCCGGCCTAGACGAAGATGAAGATACCTTTGCGCCAATCTTGAAAGCCACACGACGCCGCACCCTGTGGTTATTTATCAACCTGCTTACCGCCTTCACCGCATCCTATGTAATTGGCCTGTTTGAAGACACACTAGAGAAGGTTGTTGCACTGGCAATCCTAATGCCCATTGTCGCCAGCATGGGCGGTATTGCCGGTAGTCAGACCCTGACGCTGATAATTCGCGGCATCGCCCTCGGACACGTCTCCGATAAAAATTCCAACTGGCTGCTACGCCGCGAACTGGTGGTGGGCTTACTAAATGGCCTGCTGCTCTCACTCGTCGTTGCCGTCATTGCCGCCTGGTGGTTCAGTGATCCAAAAATGGGCATCGTCATCGCGCTGGCAGTAATCATCAACCTGTTATTCGCAGCCTTGGCCGGCGTCTCATTACCGATGCTGCTACGCAAGGCCAACATTGATCCTGCCATTGCCGGCAGCGTAGTGCTTACAACAGTCACCGATGTTGTTGGCTATGTCGCCTTTTTGGGGCTTGCCACACTGTTTTATGCCTAAACCCTTTCTATTTATTCGATACCTTTAGTTATGATTGATTTTCCAAACGACCCAGAAAATTTTCCGGAAGAAAAAAGCAAGAGCCAACTTAAACGGGAGATGGATGCCCTGCAGGCCATCGGTTTACGCCTGACGAAACTCAATAGTGTACAGCTCGATCAAGTACCCATGGGAGAAACGCTGGACGGCGCGATCCGTGAATACCAACGACTAAAAGTAGGCGAAGCTACCCGTCGTCAAATGCAATACATCGGTCGCATTATGCGTACTTACGACGAAGATGATGCCGAAGTCATTCCAGCGATTACTCGTGCCATTAACAGTTTTGATGCCAGCCATGTAGAACACACCCAGCGTTTTCATCACATCGAAAACTGGCGTGATAGGCTGTTAAAAGAAAAAAACGCCTTAACGGACTACCTCGCCCAGCACCCCGAGGCGGATGCTCAACACTTGCGCCAGCTAATCCGCAACGCTCAAAAAGAGCAATCACAACAAAAAAACCTCGGCAGCACCCGCAAGTTATTCCGCTATTTGCGCGAAATCTCCGAAGCTTCAGAATAAAACCTTATTCTTTATCAATAAGCCGATGATGCTGGGCAACCGGCATCCGCTGACGTAACTCAGTCACTCGCACCAAATCAATATCCACACAGACTACGCCCGACTGATCAGCCAGACAGCCAACCACCTCCCCCCAGGGATCAACGATCATACTATGACCATAGGAATGGCGTTTTTCAGAATGCTGTCCGCATTGATTTGGCGCCAGCACATAACACTGCGTTTCAATAGCACGCGCCCTGAGCAATACTTCCCAGTGCGCCTCACCCGTAGTCGCTGTAAAGGCTGACGGAAGGCTAATCATCTCAGCGCCCTGTTCCCGCAACTGGTAAAACAACTCAGGGAAACGCAGATCGTAGCAAATAGCTAGCCCTAGCCGGCCACAGGGCGTATCTAGCACTACCAGCTGCTCACCAGGCTCCACCGTATCAGACTCTCGATAAGCGCCATATTCATCAGTCACATCAACATCAAACAGATGGATTTTATCGTAACGGGCAACCTCTTCGCCCTGCTCGTTGACGACAAGACAGACAGCGCGAACCCGTTTATCAATTAAACTGCCATCTGGTCGATTAGCTATCGGAATAGAACCTGCCACCAACCAAACCTGATATTGCCGCGCTATATCTGCCAGCCAGCTACGTAGAGTTTGAGACTCCTTATTCAAAGCTTCGCGAAGCCCTGCCGGATAGGGATCTTCAACACCCAACAGAGCAAAATTCTCGGGCAAAAAAAGTAGCTTTGCTCCCTGCTGGGCCGCCTCCTTAATCAAGGCTTCGGCCTGCTTAAGGTTACTAGCCACATCCGTTGTGCTGCTCATCTGTATAACCGCAACGCCGGGCGTCATTATTTACGTCGCCGTTTTTTTGATTCTGTCCCGCCTTGGCTTTCTTTCAAATCATCGCTTTTAAAGAAGCTGTGCAGCACAATATCCGGATCATCCCAAGAGCCGGTGATCCGGTAATTAACACTGGTAAAACGATCAAAAATTTTCCCGAATGACCGGTTAAAAAGATAAACGGGTATGCCAACTTGCGGAAAACCAGCCAAGGTAACAAGCACGGGAATACTGTCCGTCACTGGTAGAACCACAATAACATCATGATCGAATTGCTCATTCAGCAAATCAGTATCACCTTCCACTTTGAATTTTGCTGAAGGACCGTTAATCACAAGCGGTTCGATAATCTGCATCGAACCTTTATCAAAGAGAAAGGTGCCCCGCGCCTCATCAAAACTAAATCCCTTTTTAAAAAGGTCAGAAAAATCCAACCGCAAACGGCGCGATAGCGTCTTAAAATTAAACACACCCAACAGCGGCAGGGATTGCAAGTCTACAATTCGCCCCTGCTTGGAGGTCATCGCTAAAACCCCTTCTGCGTTCAGCAGCGAAAATTGACTTGGTGAACCAGGCCAACTTAATTGCCCGCTAAACTGTGCATTTTCACCTTCAACCGCGGCCTTTATGCCGAATGCTTTCAGCGTGCCAGCAACATCAGGCATCCTTACTTGCCCCTTAAAATTGCTACTATGGGCTTTATTCTGATGCAGCCAATTCATTTCACCCGAAGCCTGCAATCCTTTGAGATCAAAACTCAATGCCTCAAACTTCACGCCCTTCTCATGGGGGCGACTGTTAAACGCCCAGCTACCAAAGGGCTGCTTTCCTAAAAAAAGCTGTTTAATACGCAAGTCCAGCTCAGGCAACTGCTGGGGTTCCCAACTTGCCAGCGCATCGTTCTCTGTTTCCGCATTATTGGAACTACTGACTTCAGAATTGCCCGGCAAATATAAGTATTCAAAATCTACAGCCAACGGCTTTTCAGATATAGGGTGATAATTCAGAACACCTTGTGCGAGTTCGTTACTAAAGCCTATTTCCCAATCACCGTCTGCTTGCTTGGCATTGAAACTAACCTGGTCATAGTCTTCATCAAGGAAGCGAAAACGCCCTACCTCTAGCGCCACATCGCTAATCTTTGATATCAGTGAAGATTCCGCCTTAACTCCTTTTTTAATTCCGCTGTCAATTTCTTCTGATTGCGTCTGCTCCACTAATTGACGCCACTGCTGAAAATCAAGCTCAGGCAGGGCGCCCTTAACCTCAATACCTGCGCCGGAGCGGTAAACGGCACGCCCCGGGCCAACAGTAATGGCACCGTCCTGATAATTCCTCTCGTTAAATCGCAGCTTATAGGCAAACTTATCAGCATATTGCAGGCTATGTATTTGCGAATCTGCCAGCGCCAAGTTAAAACTGAAGGGCGAAACCTGCTCTGCAGGTTTAGTAAACGGCTCGGGTAAACGAATCACAATACCAGCCAGGTTACTGTGAATTTTCAGGTCATTGGTTGAGCCCACACCCAGATTTAACTGCGCCTGATAATCGGTCTCACCTGCAAGACGAGACAACACAACTGATGGCACCCAAGGCGCCAACGAAGCTACCTGCACCTTACCCTGTATCTCAAACTGAGTGGATAGACCCGCTTTATTATTTTGTGAATTAACCGACAGCGCCATTGGATAGCCAAACATATTAGCCGTCACATCCTGAGCTGTTAAGCCGGTGTGGCTGCTATAGCTAAACACACCATCAATGGCTTTCGCTGAAACAGACAGGGAAGGAATATCCAGGCGGGCATTACGTGTTAAAAAGTCGACTTCAACATTACTTTTTTGAGGGTTTTTAAGGGGTAAGTCCAGTGCCAAGGTACCCTGCATAGCACCTTTAAATTGGAAGTCCTTTGCCAAAGAAAACACATTTTTTTGCAACGGGGTGTCGGTGAGAGTCCGCCAGCCATCTTGTAATTGTCCGCTCAGTTCAGCTTTGGCAATTAACCTTGAGCCTTCACCAGCCACCGAATACTTGGCATCAACTTTATTCAGGGTAAGATCAAAAAAGCGCGCGGAAGCAGCCTCCACCGCCACCTGCTTATCAACAATCTGTACGGCAACATCGGCCTGCGTTAAATGCGGCCAATCCGGGTGATAGGAGAAATCCACGTTATCTGCATCAACAGTCAAAGCCAACGTTCGTGTAATCTCGGGGGCACCTTTAATTAATGCCTGCTCCAACAAAAAGTTGGCTTGCTTCACCTTTCCAGCCGAGAAAGCCTGCGTCAGCCACTTACCGACTGCGGGGGCGATAACAACGTCAGGAACAAAAGTCATGGCAGCGGGCAAGTGTGATTTTTCAAGACCGATTAACAAAGACAATCGCGGCTCAAATTCACCGTTGGCATAAACAAAGCCAAACTGTCCCGTTACATCACCGAGCTCGCCCTTGAGCTGTAAGTCACGTCCATTGACCCAAAAGGCATTGCCGTCACGCTGCCAATTAACAATTCCGCGCGCCTTTTCAAACAGCCAAATATCACTGAACACCTTGGGAAACTGTAAAGCCAAATTTTCACTGTCAAAATCTACCTGCCCCCCCCGCGGGCCAACTTCCAGATGCCCATTCACTGCAACCAACGTCGGTGTGCCTTTCCAGGCTGCAACGGCGACATTATTCAGCCGTGCCTGCAATTTAAAGTCTGGGACATTGCTCTCTGCCTCGAGGGGATAATCTAAATGTACTTGTTCTAACTGCCCCGAAGGTCTCAATGCCGATAAGGCATCCCCAAGTTTGGCTGGTAATTCCTTCAGCCCCAACAGAGTTTGGGTAAGCGGCTGTAGATCAATGCGATTTGCTAACAAGCGAAGCACTCGACCCTGATCTTTTTGCAACAGGGCCACACGACGCTGCGCTGGCTGGAACTGCTGCCCCCCCCACTTAAAGGTAAAATCATCAAGCGTTAAAGCCCAAAGTTCGTCGCTTTGGTCAGTATTTCGCTGCCAAAAAAAGTTGCTCTGCAAAGACTCAAATACCGTCAGCGCTTCCTGCTCACCCATTAATTTTAATTCCGGCAAATCAACGCGACCACGCACATCCAGTAGCTGATTATCGCCCCACTCAAACCAAACCTCACCACCCAGTATCAGACTTTCAAGGCCCGCAAGTTCGGGCGGTAATTTTTTCACTAAAAACAGCCAGTCAACCAGCTGAACAGGGGGCGTCAATAAGTAACCATGCAATTGGAAATCACTATCGTCGGGACGCGCATAGATATTCGTGGCAAATTCGAGTACATCATCGCCATCACTTTGGAGTCGCAGCTTGCCCTGGCTGGAGCATACCTGTGATCCACACTTAAGGCCCCATTCCGGAATTTCCAAAACAGTTGATGGTGCGTCCTGTGGCCGCAACGTAATAGTCAATTGTCGTAATAAAAGTTGTTCCTGCAAAAGCAGCCAATCCAGCGGATTGCTTTTTTTCTTACCTGCCTTCATTCCCGCAAAATGCCATTGGCCAGCATCATTCTGAGCCAGCTCAAAATTGACACCAACCAACATTAACGAGGAAAAAATAGCCTTTGCAGATAACAGGCTGGCTATAACATCCAGCTGCATTTCAATTGATTGAATATTTAAGGCAGGAACTGTTTGTTGGTGAACCTCTGAAGAAGGTGTAACGGTGATTTCTAGTAACTTGATGGTAGGCTGAAACCCTTGCCATCCGCCCTGTAGACGTTGAGCGCTGACTTGCATACCCAAGCGCTTACTCAAGGCTTGCTCAATCGGTGTCTGGTAGTTTTCCAGGCGCGGCATCACCATCCGCCCGATACTGACATAGGCGGCCACCAGCATCAGGCCTGTAACCAAAAAGATCCACAGATACCTGACGATTCTAGCGCCCAGCGGGGTTTTCGGCATAACTAATCAGTACACTCAATTTAATAATGGCACATCCGTTCTGACTTCAGCGGATTTAACCGAATGCTAACGAAATACCACGTCGAACTCAGATTGTGAGTACATAACCTCGGCCTGTACCTTGATATTTTTATTAATAAAGGCCTCAAGATCAGCAATGCTGGAGGATTCCTCCTCCATCAATTTGTCCGCCACCGAGGGCGATGCAACCACAAGAAAACTGTTGGAATTGTAGGTACGTGCCTGCCTTACAATTTCCCGGATGATTTCATAACAGACAGTCTCAGGAGTTTTGACCGTACCAATGCCCTGACATTCCGGACATGTTTCACAAAGAATCTGGCGTAGATTTTCACGGGTACGCTTGCGAGTCATTTCTACCAGACCAAGATCTGACATGCCAATAATATTGGTTTTTGCGTGGTCCTTTTCAAGCGCCTTTTCCAGCATGCGCATCACCTGCCGCTGGTGTTCCGCCTCGGCCATATCAATAAAATCGATAATGATAATGCCACCCAAATTACGCAGGCGTAGTTGACGACCAATGGCATGAGCCGCTTCCAGATTGGTTTTAAATATCGTTTCTTCAAGGTTCCGGTGACCTACAAAACCACCGGTATTAACATCAATAGTGGTCATTGCCTCAGTCTGGTCAAACACCAGGTGGCCACCAGATTTCAACGCCACGCTACGATCCAGCGCTTTCTGAATTTCATCTTCGGTGTTGTACAGATCAAATATCGGTCGTTCGCCCTGATACAGCTCAACGCGATTCTTTAATTCAGGCACGTAGGTGGAAACAAAGGACTGGATACGTTGATAGCTTTCATGCGAATCAACTCGGATTTTTTCCAAATCCGGGCGAATAAGATCCCGCATGGTACGAAGATAAAGCGGCAGCTCCTCGTAAACAGAGGTCTGCATTGGTGCTGTCTTGATTTTACCCTGTACCACTTCCCACAATTTTTTCAAAAAACGGATATCTGCCTTAATTTCCTCTTTACCGACCCCTTCGGCAACGGTGCGTACAATAAAGCCTGTACTCCTTTCCATCCCCACTTCTTCAGCACATTCCTGCACCAGCGCCTTGAGACGTTCACGCTCAGTTTCATCTTCAATACGCTGAGAAACACCAATATGTTGAGTGCGTGGCATGTACACCAAATGGCGCGACGGTAGAGACAAGTGAGTAGTCAATCTAGCGCCCTTGGTGCCAATCGGATCCTTGATCACTTGGGCGATAATTTGCTCACCTTCACGCAGGACACGGGTAATATCATCGGTATTTTTTTCGCGTTGCTCCATACCATCAGCATTAAGCACAACAATATCGGCGGTATGAATAAAGGCTGAACGCTCCAGCCCCATTTCAACAAAAGCCGCCTGCATGCCTGGCAAAACACGTACAACTTTTCCCTTGTAAATATTACCGACCAAACCACGCCTGCTGGCGCGTTCAATGTACATTTCCTGCAACATGCCATTTTCCAGCACCCCAACACGGGTTTCCATGGGTGACACATTGATCAAGATTTCTTCACTCAAACCGGCTTCCTTTTCTGCTAAATCTGTAGACTGGGCGCACTAATTTCTGACGGTTATCAGCAGCACAACAATAATAGCGACAGTAGCATACAGCCCGGCCTGACGGTAGCCTGACAATGAGGGGTTTTGAGAGAATACGGAGGAGAAAAAGAATAAGAGCTGCGGGCAGGCCCACAGCTCTTCAAGGGGCAATGAATCGATCAGAATTCACTGTAACAACAACTATTCGAAGCAAATGCATCCTATAGTTAAATTAATTGGGTTCATAAACCGAAATTCAATCCCAACAATTTTCTTGTTTACATGCCCAGATAAGCTTGGCGTACGTGATCATTATCCATCAGCGTACTGGCTTCACCTTCCAGCGAAATAAAACCGGTTTCAAGCACATAGGCATGCTTGGCCAGTTCCAATGCCAATTCTGCATTTTGCTCAACCAAAATAATGGCCACACCCTTCTTGTTAACATCAACCAGGATTTTTGCAATTTCCTGAATAATAATCGGCGCCAAACCCAATGAAGGCTCATCCAGCATCAGCAATTTTGGACGCGACATCATCGCACGACCAATGGAAACCATTTGCTGCTCACCACCACTCATACTACGAGCTATTTGGGTACGGCGCTCAAGCAAACGAGGAAAGAGTACAAAAATTTCTTCAAGGTCCTTTTCGATCTCTGCTTTATCGTTACGGATAAAGGCGCCAAGGCGAAGGTTTTCTTCAACTGTCAAATCCTTGAAGATACGACGGCCTTCCGGCACA
>Ga0209292_1000306_pt1 | contig 65757 bp, 54 predicted proteins | sample GOMGulsemesocosm_2_FD_184634 | JGI IMG/M metagenome (GOLD analysis project Ga0209292, IMG submission 184634) | Methane-oxidizing microbial communities from mesocosms in the Gulf of Mexico - GOM9C Gulf of Mexico (SPAdes) (version 2) | ecosystem: Environmental > Aquatic > Marine > Cold seeps... | reverse complement strand
AAGAAGATGAAAAAAATAGAAATCCAATATAACGGTTCTTGTGAATGTAATTAGATTTAGCTTTTTTAATAAAAATTAGACAAAAAAAAGAGTTTATCAATTTGATAAACTCTTTTAAAGTAGCGGGAGGTTATGAATTATCTAACTTCGTTTTTGATTTTAATTGTATTCTTAAAGCATCTGATTTAATAACTGCTGCTGTATATATTGATAATTCCTCATCATAGTATAACGGATGTTATGATTGGAATGATGCGGTAGTAAGGTGAAATATCTTTATTTGAATCTAATTAGTATCAATCGTTATATAACTATACCAATTATAGGCGATATATTTTTACCTCAATTTAGCTGTATGCCAATCAATTCCTTTCGAGATATAGTATTTATAATCTTCATCTTGAACAAATAACATTAAAGAGTGGTCAGTAATAGCAAAATGTGAAAAATATCCCATATGGCTCTCGTCAATACATTTGGCATCTATGAATAATTCTCTAAAAAAGTCTTCTGGGTAGGGAGATATTTCGCCAGATTTCCAACTTTTTTCAGACTCTTCGGTTAGAAATTGAATAACAAACTTATCTCCACTACCAGACTTCTGTTGTCTGTGTATACTATACCTCTTACCCACTTCAATAACTTCACTCTTTGGCAATCCAAAACCGTATTCTTGAACTTCTTTACTTAAAGAATAAAGTTGTTTTGTTTTAGGTTGTCTTTTAAACATGTTTAGCATGTCATAAAAGTAAGAATTATTCGGGATATTGAAGAACTTCTTGGTCTTAAACACTCTTAAAACCTCCTCACATCACAGCTAATTACTACTGATGAAGCATATCTCTAAAAAAAAGAAAAGCTTATACTCAGCAGCACAACATCTTCAATCTTCACAAAGTCAATCCTCTTCATTTTAAATCACATCAAAATATTTAGTTATTTTTTTGAAGGATTCAGATGCAAAAATGATGATTACACACAATAAGAAACCTCAGTAGGAGGGATATAAGTCAGGGATAGGACCACATAATTATGGGTCAGGTGGTTTAATTATATTAAAACTTAGTGGAACTGTTATAATTCAGTGTCACACAGGATTACTAGTTAGTTATGGCACGAGTTCTATACCTACATAAACAAATAATTCAGGAGTTCAAAAGGAAACCCCTACCAATAAACCCTGACACTAATTATGCTAAAATCAATATCTTTATATCCTACACAGGTTAGAATCCATTAGAAATTGATAAATCACAATTTTTTCCTCTACAAGGTGATTCAACTTCATTATTTAATGTAATAAAGCTTACATTTCCATTCAGAGTTGAAAGTTTATTAACCCATTCTTTTTTATAGTGTTCCTTTTCAGATTTAGCTCCAACATGACCATAAGTATTTCCAAAACCAAACGAATAAATAATTCTTTTAGGTAATACAGCTGTTGGAATGTCACTCCATCTAATATTGTGCTCTGACCCATGATGGGTAGCAACTAGTCCCCCTATCGTTAAGTCACTATCTGCTATATGAGTGATATACCTATAGTTAGCGTCCCCAGGATTAAGTATTTGAAAAGGCTTATCATGATACTTAGGTCGCAGATATACGGCAAGTCCAGAATCATTTTTGGTTCTACCATTACATTGAACGATTGTTAAAGAATTAATATTTAACCTTGTCAAACCAGTAGGGAAAACATAAATTTTATGGCCTTTACTGACTAATCGTTTCACAAAAAGTAATTGCTTAGGACTTAATTTTTGATTTGGAACAATCCAATTTCTTGGTTTTATTGTATTAATTGCTCTGTGTGCCGTCCAATAATGGTCTCCGTCAAAATGGGTTAATATAACGGGTGGAACTTCGCCTTTAAAACTCGCAGTATCACATATCTTTAATGTTTTACGGTAAGTGTGTGCATTTTTATAACAACCACCACCCAAATCAATATATAAAAGAGGTTGATTATTATGTCTACATAAGGCTGTTAGAGAACCTTGTCCAACGTTATAAACGTTATAAAAAGAGTTTCTTTCTGTACTTGCATTTAAGAGTACTTTTTTTATTTCATCTCTAGTAGATATATCCTTTTTTTTAAATGAAAATATTCTAGATAGTTTTTCTTTATCAGTTTCTTCTAGTTGTGAGGTGGAATCAATAAAAACATTATACTGCACTATTGGCTCTTCTGAACTAAGTTCTTCATATAGAAATGATGAGTATTCAGATTTAGTATCTGATATATCTATCAAAAACCAACTCTGGTCTATTTCTTCTTCAGTACCAAATAATTTAATTAGCTTATCTTGAGTAAGTACTATAATTATTTCATAAGAGTTAAGCTTGAGTATTGAATTGGGATTTTCATTAAGTATATCTAATTCCTCAACCTTAATGGAACCTAAGTGTATTTCTAAAACACCATTTCGCATCTCCTCTATTTTGTCAATAAATGAGTAATAATTTTTTGGATAATCCTTTTTATTACTTAATTTAATTTCATTTGTTGGTTTTTCTTCCATATTTTACAATCTTCCTTTTTCTACTAATCCCTTCGCATATTCGAACAACCTGTCATAGTGTATTACCTCAATCCCATTTCGTTTACTCTCTTCAGCTAATCGTCTTGTTGTTTCATTAAAGTCATTTCTTCTACCTCCAATCACTACGTAATGCATTTTGTTAATATCGTATTCATAAAACTCTTTTGGCAACTCTTGATATTCACCTTTATACTTATTGAAAATTGATTTTAGAGATTGATAATCTCTTTGAAGAAAACTCTTCCAATATCCTACCTGATTAATTCCTTTTCTTAGTACTTCTCCAAAATCTCCTCCCGCTATTGTTACATTACCTGTTACACTTTCTAATTCAATAAAAATAAAGTGATACCCATAAGAATTCTTGCCAATAAGTAGGAAGTCTGCTGCGAATTCAGTTCCGAGAGGAAACTCTTTAAATATAGCTCTATTGTGATGGCCAAAATCAGCTTTATCCAATAGGCTTGCTATAATAAAATATGCCTTTTTTTCACGGATAAAGTCCAAAACAGGTCTTTCTTTTGTTCCTGACGTGTCAATTATTTCATGAAATTCTTTCAGTAAAGTCTGATTTAATTCACTATTAAAACCAGACTTATCAAAATAATTATTTGGGAATAAAGTAAGGTGATTTGCAAGAAATTCATGGTCTTGCATAAGTTTCATTTTTTTATGATTATTTTCTATTGCAACTGAAATAATCACTTCATCTCTTTTACTATTTAATGTGTTATATTCTTTAACTATTCTCTTTTCTTCGGATGTTAATTTTTTGTAATCTCTATTATAAATACTCATATTACCTATTTATGTACGCTATCATTCATCTTTCCTTATATTAGATTTTGCTTCTCAAATGTTTAGATATTTTACTAAAACTAGTCTATCCCCTTCTTTTCTGTACAGCTCTATTTTAAAGTCTTCATTTTAATCTTAAATCAATAATCTTTGCTGTCCTTTTTCAAATTTAGGAGATATGATTAAGTGATTTATAAGAGCTCGCAAAGCATTCATTAATCTCATTACATTTACTAGTGATTTTATCCCTAAAAGTGTCAATGTTTATTACATTATTATTTGATTCGAGTCCAGTAATATACTCATCAAAATCTGATATTTTTTCTTCAATTGCGATTATACATTTCTCATCATAATCTGATGCTACAAAAATTGTTTTTAGTGGTGTGAGTTTTTTATAAATACCTTTTAACGATTTAGAAATTTCAGTTAACTCCATATTTGGAGAATAATCCAACACATCGCTTAACTTAATAAAGTCTTGCCACAGTAAATCAAATTTACTTTCTACGTAAGAATAAAAATTTTGACCTCTATTTTTTTGTCGTTCAAGTGTCACAGCTATATACAACCCAATCGCCAGGCCCAATACAGAGATAGACATATCAAACACACTAATCTCTGTTTTCATCTTAAAATACACATACTGAGATGCAATATAACTAAGTAAAACCCCACCAATAAAACATACAATTGAGATTAATATTGCTCTACCTTTTTTCATGAATATACTTTTTAATTTTCTTTATATATAATGCTACCTCATTTGAGACTATTATCAGTCTCTTCCATACCTCTTCAGCTCCATACTCATTACCTAACAATCCGAATGACTCGCTTAAAAATGAACTAGGGTAGCCCTCAACTCCGTCTAAATCAATCTTTAGCTGTACGTTTTGTTTTAGAGCTTCGTCAAACTTAGATTTAAGAAGAGTTTCATAAAACTCTTGACCTGAATCTTTGCCATCGTCATAATCTCTTGCTCCTGGAGCAAAAGTAAAATCTGTCAATATTTTAATTTCTATCATATTCTATTGGAAAACATTGTTTTAAACATTCTGTATTTACTTCAAAATAATAGTAAGTACCACTAAAAGCGTTTTTTAGAGATTTTTTTTCTTCAGTCTGAAAATTTATATAAGCTTCGTTCGTAATAACAACAAAATTACTAATCACATTCTCATCAAACGATTCATAAATGAATGGCAATCCAGTTCCTCGCCAAGATAACCCCGTTTTTGACCTTATACCTTCTGTGTATGCACCTTCAATAAAATCAGGAAGATTGGAAAAAACTTTGGTAACTTGTTTGAAAAAATCTCCTTTTTGATGAGACTTAATAACTCCAATTCCGTTATCGACAAAAGAGAACTTAACACGGTTATTCTCTTCATCATGATTAACAGCTATGTGCCATCGAACATCTTTATCACTTTGGAACGCATGCTTACAACTATTCTTAATCATTTCAACTAACATTCCATAAAGTAATTGGTTTCTACCTTTGAGTCCCCAAACTGTTTCGTTAGAAGTATGAATTGCGTTTAGTATCATTGTATGATGAGTTCTTTTTTTACCAGTGAAAATTGTGTTTTTTGTTTTTCTATTTTCTAAACTAATCTTCCCACTTACGTATCTCATGAACCCTGACCTCTCCAAAGTGTCTTTTGCATTTTTATTTGTTGGTTTTGTACCCCGAAACCTAATTCCTTTACCTCTAAGTTCAGCCATAACAGACAATAACATTGAAATCGCACCTACACCTATTGAAGTCACTTCCTTTAAATTAAAGTCTACACCTTTTCGCTTACCTCCTATTTTTTTTACCAAATTAATATACTTAATTGTAGCTTCAGCATTTTCTGGCATCAAATCAAATACTTGAGGAGCTGGATGCTCAACGAATACAAGAGGTTTACGAGATGCCCTTGCCCCTCCTTTTCTTCTTCTTATACCATTGTGCCACCTTCTTCTTTTTAGTTGATAGCGAGCCCTAGATGCACTATGTTTCTTGTGAATTGTAACCTTACTTTTCATATACCTATCATCCTACTTGTTGTTCGTATAAATGCTCTTGGAATCCAATAAAAGTTTCTCTGATACTCTTAATTTCTCCTAACTCTCGTTTGGCATCTGTGATTGCTTTATATTTTAATGTTAGAAGTGGACCTAGTTTGTCTACATCTAATTCTTCAACTCCATCTCTAATATATTGTTCTAGGACAAAGTTTAAGAATTCTTGCTGCTTTGCGTTGTAATCTCCTAACTGTATTTTGGCTCTGTTAGCTCGTTCTAATCTTGGAACCAATGCAGTAGTGTATGCAATGTTATTTAATACATCAAATAAATCACTGTCTTCTCCATGGATTAAGCGCTTTAAATCATCTAATTGTCCATTTGTGTAGCCTTTTTCACTAAGTTCTTCTAATAGCTTCTTTCGTGTGCTAGGAAGGCTCCATATCTTACGCAGTTCGTCCTCATTATTAAAGAACTCTGGCAAATCTCCATATAACTGATTCATAAACTCAACATGACCAATTGGCTTACCTTCTGGACTCCAGAATGTAGTTTTTACCGTTGCATCAATTTCTCTTTCTTTGTTATCAGATAGCTTAACTCTAATTAAGCCATTTTCTCCTGTTTCACATACGCAAGGTTCGTTTTTACATATCTCACAAGGTTCTGGAATTGGTTTTTCACAAATGCATGGTTTCTCACCACATTCTTTGCATGCTGGCCTAGAACCACCTCCAGTATTTGGTTCTGGTTTTAATGGTTCACCATCCCATTCTGGGTCTTGGAAATGAAGATTCGCTTTAGTGAAATCATAAACAGTGAAGTAGTCTTTTTCATCAAACAACCTGGTTCCTCTACCAACAATTTGTTTAAATTCTACCATTGAATTCACAGGGCGCAACAACACAATGTTTCTAATTTCTGGTGCATCAACACCAGTACTTAGTTTTTGTGAGGTGGTTAATATGGTTGGAATACTCTTCTCGTTATCTTGAAAATCTCTTAAATGGTTTTCACCTATCTTTCCATCATCTGCAGTTACTCTGTGACAATAGTTAGGACTTTTACTTGTAGCATGTTGATTTATCAAATCTCTAACATAAGCTGCATGTACCTGAGTAGCACAAAACACTAAGGTCTTTTGTTTTTGATTGATAGCCTCCATGAACAATTTAACACGGTACTTTTCAATTTGCTCTATTATGATTTTCCTACCATAATCTTTATATGTAAATGTATCTCCAACTTCTGCAACACCAGAGACAATATTATCATCTGCAGTTACTGTATATTCATCATAATTGGTTTGTACTTCTTTTACTCTAAAAGGGGTTAAGAACCCATCATTAACACCTTCTTTTAAGGCATATGTGTACACAGGGTCGCCAAAATAGTCATAGGTATCTCCGTTTACGTCTCTTTTTGGGGTTGCGGTTAATCCTAATTGATAGGCAGGAGAAAAATGCTCCATAATTGCTCTCCATGAACTTTCATCATTTGCACCACCTCTATGACATTCGTCAATGATTATGAAATCAAAAAAGTCTTCTGGGTATTGACCAAAATTAAAGGTATCGTCTCCATATAGTGGCTTTGGTTCAGCCGCTAGCCCAATATTATCTTCATCAATATCATCCTCTTCTCCATTTTGCGTTTTAGTCATAAAGGTTTGGAAAATGGTGAAGAAGATACTCCCATTGGTTGGCACTTTTCCCTTCTTCTTAATCTCAGAAGGGCTTATTCTTACTTTAATGTTTTCATCAATTGTATCAAAAGCATTGAAGGCATTAAAGGCTTGGTCTGCCAAAATATTTCTATCAGCTAAAAACAATATCCGTGGACTTCTAGTCCCATCTCTTTTTAAATTCCACTTGGCATGAAACAGTTTCCAAGCTATTTGAAATGCAACAGCTGTTTTTCCCGTCCCTGTAGCTAGGGTTAGTAAGATTCTATCTTGTTTATTCGCAATGGCTGCTAATGTTTTGGTAATAGCATTGTTTTGGTAATAACGTGGTTGCCATGTACCACCTCTATCTTCAAAAGGGACAGCAAACAAACGCTCTTTCCAGTCTGCAATTTCTATTTTATAAGCTTCTTTTGGTGTTGGGAATGTTTTCTCCCACAACTCATCAGGGGTAGGATATTCAGATATATCTCCTTCAACTCCTTCTTCTACATCCATTTCATAAATACCTAAGCCATTTGTAGAGTACGTATAACGAATATTTAAACGCTCTGCATACTCTTTTGCTTGACCTACACCATCTGTATAATATAAGTCACGCCTCTTAGCTTCTACAACTCCTATTCTAAGGTTTTTATACTCTAGTACATAATCTGCAAATAGTGGTTTAGCCCGTCTATTCTGGCCAATTAAGCGACCTTGTGTAATAGGAAATTCTAAGCGTAATCGACTACCGTCAATCACTCCCCAACCAGCAGCTCTTAAAGCTGGTTCAATTAAATCATGTTTTGTTTGTGCTTCATTCATAGGGTTACATTTTCTCAAGTCAATTCTCCAGCAAAAGCTTTTTGTAGGATTGACTTTTTTAGTTCTACTAGGTCAGCAAGTTTTTGATTTAAATTAGAATCTAATTGAAAGATTTTCTTTTCAAAAACTTGCAAATTTTCAATTATTATAATTTGTTCATCAATTGATGGTAGATGTAGTTTATAATTACGCATTGACTTCAGTGAGAAGTTTTTAATTGTTGCTCCAGTTGATTGTGATGCCATGTTATCAAAAAACAAAGAACATTTAACAAGGTATTTTATATAATGTTTGTTTACTTCTTTGTTAAAGTTGATATAGCAAGCACTTTTTCCTAGCACTACTGGCTCCCCGTTATAGAAGGCAACTTTTCCAAGTGTTCCATTTATAGAAATTAAAACCGTATTTAGAGTTAAATCTTTCTTATATTTTTCAAATTCTTCTTTATTTACACGTTTGGTATTACCTTTAATCTTAATTGTACCATCATTTAAGTTATTCCCATTAATAAAGTAGTATTCACCATCTTCATCATATTTTGGAGTTCCATGAAGACCATCACCAATTTTTGAAGATAATTCTTCAAAAGTTTTTTCCTCCCAACCATCACCTTTTTGGCTAAAAATGTCATTAAGTTTAGATTGAAACAGTTCCTTAGCGTTTTCAATGTTTTTTTCAATATTAGCTTTGGCTTGGTCTATGGCGGTAAACGCTTGGTCTAAAATGGTTACTATTTGTTTTTGTTCTTGGAGGGGAGGGATTGGGATTGGGATTCTTTTTAAGTCCGAATTGTAGAGTCTTGAAATTGTCGCTCCTTTTGAAGGGTTCCAATTGCAATAACCATAAAAAGCATAGAGGTACTTATTTAAAACATTAACTTCATCATTAGCTATCCAAACAATATTTGAATCTTGAAAGAAAGAAGGTTCTCCATCAAAGACAACCCTTCTTCCTATTGTTCCAGAAGCAGAGATAAGAATATCTCCTTTTTTGGGATATGAATATTTTGTGGAAAGCTCTTCATATAATTTTTTTGATATGAATGCATTTGCTACCTTACCAAATGTTCCAATCTTATAAAATGGTATATCTCCATTTTCTGTAGTTTGTTTTTTTAGTACCCTTTTACACATGGAAACCTTTCCAATATCTCCTAAGGTTTTGTATTTCCAGTCCTTTTTCATATTAACGACTTAATAGACTTAAGAATGACATTGGTTTCGGCATCTAAACTTTCCATTTCGGTAAGTATTTCTGCAGGGGCACGCAAAGGGGCTTCTTCTGGCGTATTTGGATTTTTTACACTTAAATCCATGGAGCTTTCATCAACGTCAGCCACTTTTAGTGTCCAAGATTTTTCACTTTCAGGGTTAGATTTTTGGAGTTTAATAAATTCTGCTAAATCTTTGTCATTTAACGGGTTTTGTTTCCCCATGTTACGGCCTGGGTCTAACTGATAATACCATATTTTTTTGGTTGGTTCTCCTTTTTGAAAAAAGAGAGTTACTGTTTTCACACCAGCCCCTAAAAAAGTGCCACTTGGCATGTCTAAAACAGTGTGTAAATTACAGCTTTCTAACAATAATTTACGCAAAGCTACAGAAGCATTGTCAGAATTACTTAGCACTGTGTTTTTTATTATAATGGCCGCTCTACCACCTGTTTTTAAACTCTTAATAAAGTGCTGCATAAACAAGAAAGCGGTCTCACCAGTCTTAATATCAAAATTCTGTTGTACTTCTTTACGTTCTTTTCCTCCAAATGGGGGATTAGCTAAAATAACATGGTAACGGTTTTTTTCTTGTATATCACGTATGTTTTCACCTAAGGTATTGGTGTGTATAATGTTTGGCGCTTCAATACCATGCAGTATCATGTTCATAATACCAATCACATAAGCCAAGTTCTTTTTCTCTTTACCGTAAAGTGTTTTTTCTTGAAGCGTTTTAAGATTTTCTGTAGTTTTATCCATACGCTCATACATATAATCGTATGTCTCGCAAAGGAATCCACAACTACCTGCAGCACCATCATAAACTTTTTCACCCATTTGAGGGTCAACAACATTAATCATGGCCCTAATCAGAGGTCTAGGAGAATAGTATTGTCCCCCGTTTCTTCCAGCGTTCCCCATGTTTTTAATCTTAGTCTCATACAAATGACTCAATTCATGCTTGTCATTTGTAGAACGAAAAGGTAGTGCATCTGCATATTCAAGAATCTCTCTCAAGTTATATCCAGATTGTATCTTGTTTTTTAATTCAGAGAATATTTCTCCAATTTTATATTCAATGGTTTGAGCATTATCTGCCTTTTGTTTGAAGCTTGCTAAGTATGGAAATAACTTGCCATCAACAAAAGCAACCAGGTCTGGACCAGTCATAGCTGAGTGATGGTCTACCTCTCCTGCTGCATTTTTAGGCATAGCCCAATTAGGCCACCGGTATTCTTCATCCAGGATGTGTTTGTATTCTTTTCCTTGTAGCTCAGCTTCATCTGATTTGTCTTGTTCTAACTCATCTAAGTAGCGCAAGAACATAACCCAAGAGGTTTGTCCAATGTAGTCTAGTTCACTGTCTGCACCTGAATCTTTATAAAGTAGGTCGTCTATGTTTTTGAATGTTTGCTCGAAACTCATATTAATTCTTAATGTTTTTTTTCTTTTCTAATAAATCTGTTATCTCTACCTGAAGTAAGTCTGCAATTTTATATAAATCTTCTAAACTAGGCTGAACTTTATTCAAAACCCAAAGTGATATTGTGTTCTCTGTTTTATTCATCTCACCAGCAAACCACTTTTGAGTTCGGCCTTGCTGCTTCAATACTTGTTTCAATTTATTCATGTAAACTAAATCTTAAGCTGTCAATATACAAATTTAATTTGGATAATTATATTGGTTTAAGGATGAGATTAGGGGCTAAAATAGAGTACCTATATAGCGTGCACTTATTAGTCCCCAGAATAAAATCTTTATTATTAAAGCTCCAAGGTCTCACAAAAAAAATTTACCAAAAATTTGGACTATGATTCAACCAATTCTTTTTGATAAAATTTACCGTTCAATAGCAAGACTACTTGCATTGAAGCAATTCTGTTAAAGCTATCTGTTGCAAACACTACAGATGGAAAGGTATCAACTATCCAACAGATAAACCATCAATACTTTTTCCTTTTAGGGCATATCTTATGTGAAATTCTAAATTTAGAATTTTCTCAACTATATATAATAAAAGAGATATGAGAGGAACTGATTCATTTCAAAACATTGATGAGATAACTTACTACAGGGTAAAAGGAGTAACATATTTGGACATACATGGTTTGATGGCCATTGTACAATTAAGCTATTCTAGTACATACAGAAAGACTAAGATATTATTAGCCCACCTAGACAAGGAGTTAGTGATAGAGTATAGAGGTAAAAACTTGTATGATTCAGACTTTTGTTTCAGCTGGTGGCAACACTGGAGTAAACTAAAACAAGAGGGTTAAAGTTAAAAGTTACTGACATTTGAAAAATATATTTGCACAGCTGAGATTTCTGTTTTAGTTTTGCTTTAGTTCAAGGCGCTGAAATTATATTCAGGAGGGTTCGACTCCCTTAACATCTCCAATAAATATTTAACAACTACATCTGTAAAAGCAAGATTCTGTCAAGCTTTTGATTAGTCAAAAACATTAGAAATAATAGCATTTCTGATATGACCTAACTATGTCTATGAATTAATAAATAGAAGAAAATGAAAAGAAAAAAAGAAACTCAAAGAGTTGTCTACAAAAGATTAATGGACACCCTGGAACAGCAAGGATTCAACAAGTTTAATACTTGCGTGTTGACACTTCAACTTCCTATAAATTGTTTAATTAAAGATAAACCTTTTATGAACAGAATTAACAAGCTAATGAAACCATTATCAGTTGATTATATCGCAGTTATTGAACCAGTCTTAGAGACAGATGGAAAAAACACGTTTAGGCCTAATTACTATAAAACTCGTTACTATCAAAACCTAAATAAAATTCTGCCTATGTACCATGCTCATGTTATAGTTAAAATGACACCAGAAGAAATGATGAAACACAAAGCAACCTGGCTGAAACTATGTAGAAGTAAACAGGGTTGTTTGTTTCATTGTGAACCAATAAAGAAAACGACAAGCCAATTGGTTAATTATGTAACTAAGTTTTATGAAGACAAACGAGACTTTACACCAATCCACTTTATACATGTCCAGGAGTTAGAAATGATTCAACAGGTATTAGATTTAAGTATCAGTACACCAGATTTAAAAGTAGATGGACATTCACAAATAAAAACAACTTGGCTAACAAAGTTGATTACACTACCAAGGAGAATTGTAAAATCATACTTTGATTTGTTACAAAAAATGTCAGATGAAACATTTAAAGTTTTAATTGATGAGTAGCTCGGTAACTATTCGAAATTTATTTGTTATCTCTATATGACACTAAACAAAAAGGTGGAGATTGAAGTTAAACACCAACAGAGTAAAATAATGTTTAAGTTCATTGTTGCAAATCCAGCTAAGCTCAACGATAAAGAAGTGAAAATGATTTGTTGTGAAATGGCTGTTCACGCCATACTGGTGGAGGGCAATTATTACGAATACCTCTAGAGTGTTTTGATTTATTCGCATTGCTTTCTCATCTCTCCAAGAACATCTTCAGCTCAAGCTATTCTAGATGTAAGTTTTATATTAATGCAAGATTTAATCGTCTGGGCAAATAATGAAGCGATATTTTAATGACAATACAAGGCTTCAATTTAAAATGATTAACAGAGAAAGTTACGGAAGATTTTCTATTACCAAAACTAGCTATGAAAGAGTTTTACAACAACAATAGACTTGCTTTTCATCTTGATATTATTACAAAGTCAGATGATACTTATAGTATCGTTAGTAATATCCCCAAAGAGCTCACACTATCTTGCATTAGCAAAATGGAAGATAAACTGGATGATGATTTTTTGTTCCAGGGCACTAAAGTTGATTTTGTGCATGAACTTGGAAATCATATTCTGAATAATGAGAATAGCAGATACTTTTTCTATCCAAGTTACCTATTCAATGGTGATATATTATTAACAGAAACCTGGGAAGAAATTTTACACCTGGGTACTGATTTTATAGTTAAACCAGATGATTATTTTGGAGAGAGTGAAGAGAATATAAAGCTTTACATACTGAGTGTAATCTATCAAAAATGCCGACTTTATCATTCAGATGATTTTAAAAAAGACTTCTCATCAATTAGTAGAAAGGAGTTTGAAGATGCTATTAATTGTCACGCAGCTTCAGCTGATTATGTGAAATTATATTCGCAAGATAATCAGTTTCTTAAATCACAAGAAATGGGATATACATTGTATTTTTCATTGAGCAATTTTATACCACAATCTATAATTGTAACAAGATAACACCTAAGCTCTCTTGCTTTTCTATCTATGATAAAACTAAAGTTTCTACAGCTAACTTGACTTAATGGAACTAATCGAAATTAATTTGTTATAAGCGTATGGAAAACAGAATCGTCAAGAGTGTAAACGAAAAGTTATTACAAGCGTTAATACCATTAATCAGAAAAACAAAAACGATAATATATAAAAGACAAAGTCCTGAGCTTAAATTATTGCAAATCAGAACTGTAATTAGACGGGTAGAAAAAAAACTGAATCATGACATTGCCATTATACTAAAAGATAATTTGTTTATCGAGAAAAAACAATATACGAGACCAAATTGTCAAGTCATTGTCTTAAAAAATCTTCCAAATCAAACTATTTTTCTAAATTGAATTACCCATTTTTTCATAACGATAAATTAATTTTCCACCTCTCTGTTACGAGAGGGCATGATAACGTGAATCGTATTGAAAGTAATTTACCATGGGAACTAATACAGCAATGCTCAACCTATAAACAAAGAATGCTAATTGAATCTAATTCCGAAATAGATTATACTGTATTACTCAAAAAGATAGCCCGTCAAATAATAAACTGTTCAGTTTCAAAATATTTTTACTATTCAGACTTTCTTCTTGACTTTACAGGTAAGAACTTAACATTTGGTACTTATGATAGATTGCAAAGAATACCTTATGGAATTGATATTATGCCTGGGCAATACTTCTCAAAGAACTCCTTACCATTAAAATTTCACAAACTTAAACAACATTATTACTCGCATTATTTTTTTAGAAGAAATGAATTCGATAAAGACGCTCTTATATCAACAAGAAAAAAGTACGAAATAAATCTCCACAACAGGCAAGCTCAATCTGACTATGTAGAGGTATATGCAAGCTCTAATTCTTTTTTAAGTTTTAAAGAGGAAGGTATGCTTATACGTGTTTTACTTAATAATAAAATCCCATCATCTTTATATGTAATTCACGCATAAAGCATATTATTCTGTACAAATAAGTCAAGTCTTAGATTGTCATTTTTTTCTAAAAACATAGAAACTAGTATATTTGAACTATAACTTAGCTTTTCGTTTCTGTGCTTCTTCCAAGATAAAATTCATATAATCATTGTAAAACTGAATCGTTTCGTTTCCAATATCAGGATTTAAATCAGGCATAATACAAAAAGATGCTTGTGAACAAATAGAGTTCTTTAATACAAGTCCCAATATAGTCTTCGAAAAATCACTTTCTTTATTTTTAAGACAGTAAAAGACTGATGACGAGAACAAGTCAGCAATCTGTATGCCTAATGAATCTTTAGAGTCTTCCGTTATAATTTTACCAGCTAAGTCATATCCTATTTGTGTTCCAAACATGTCAGTTTTATTATTATTAAACCCGACATTCTGAATCATTTCAAAAATTGGATTATTATCGAATACTTTTGAGTTATCACAAATAACATTCAACTTCTTACCTTCTTTTGACCAAGATGACAATAACCCAAGTAGAGAGGTAATTGTCAAATCTAATAGCCAGCGGTTGCTATTATCACTTCCAGCTAAATTATATTCTAAAATTTCAATATCCGTTACAACTAAATCCAAAACCCAATTTATTAATAGGTTTTTCGTTCGTTTTGAGCCAATACTGCTATCTTCAATTGATAATTTATTTCTTGCAATTTCCTCAAACTCAACAAATAACTCTTCAGCTGTTTGGTTTTGAGAAATGAAAAAGGAATAGAGTCCAGTTGCTATAAAGTTATGTAAATTAGAATTGTAAAATACTGTATTCGACTTAAGATAAGGTTCAACTGCAGATTCTACAATTTTTCCAGCTAAAGCATATTTTTTATCGTGAAAAACAATTCTGGCCTTTTGACTGTACTTTGTGAAAACTTCAAGAATGGCCAATCTACCTTTTGAACTATTAACAACCTTACTGCCTTTGATTTCTCCAGATTGAATTTTATATTTTTGATTGATTATATCATAAATATCTTCTAATTCATCATCAGTCAAACAGACAGCAGAATACACAAAGTATGGCTGTTCTTGACTCAGTAAATTCTTACCCGTAAAGCCAGCCTCATCACAATAAATTTTCATAGATTAACATTTCTTCAAAGGTAATTCAATTCTCATAATTATATGCAAATCAAAAGATGAATTCTTTTCATTTATTCTAAAGATTTCAGAGGTGTTTAATAAATGAAATTTTTCTATTTATAACAGTTTTGTAACTAGTCGAAATCAATATGTTATAGCGATAGAAATAGGGTATACTTCATATGAGAGCCCTTTAGCAAAATAGAAAATATCAAAAAAACTTAAGAAAACAATGAGTAAAATTGCGAAAATAGAGTCAAGGAGGGGGAAACCTAAAAGAGGAGAGTTAGATGTACTGTACACACGTTGTAGTTCAATTAACCAGCGAACTGACCGTCAGCGTGTAAATGAATCTGATTTCGATTGGGTGATAGAAGATAAAATAAGTGGCAGTGTTGAGTTTTTTAAAAGACCAGGTGGAGATAAGCTTAAAAAGCTATTAGATAGAGGTATGGTTTCTTCAGTTAGTTTTTGGACTCTTGATAGAGCTGGCAGGTCATTAATCGACATTTTAAACACTGTAAAGTACTTTAATGATAAAGGTATTCAAGTTGAGTTTGTTAGCCAAGGGATTAAAACATTGGATGAAGATGGTAAGGAAAGTGTGATAGGTAAAATATTTGTATCTCTTTTGGGAAGTCTATCTGAAATAAATAAAATTCAAATAAAAGAGGCTCAGGCTCAAGGTATTGCTTTAGCAAAAGCAAGAGGGGTTTATAAGGGGCGTGCCCAAAACACTAAAGAGTCTGTTGGGAAATTTTTGAGTAAACCTCGAAATAGAAAAGCGCTTGACTTACTAGAGAAAGGGTATAGAGGCACTCAAATAGCATCCATACTAAAGATGTCAGAAATGACAGTATGTAAGGTGAAACGGTTAGGGCTACATAGTAATTAAATAGTAAATAGAAGACTAAGACGATGAAACAAGAATTGGTAAATAAGATACGAGTAAAGTTCCCGCATTTCTCAGATGAGAAGGTAGAGGCTATCGCTCGTGCTTTATATCAATTAAGTATTATAACATATAAAATAAATCAAAATGAAACTAGAAGCGTTTAAAAAGTATACTAAAACTAAAAAGAAGGAAGTTGTTAATGATGTAGTTTGGATTTACACAAGAGTTTCGTCAAAATTGCAATTTGAAAATAATAATAGTCTTCGGAATCAGAAATTGAGAGCAATTAGTTACGCTCAAGAAAATGGCTATCATATTAAACATGAGTTTGGTGGGACTTATGAAAGTGCCAAGGGTGATTTTACCAGGGCAGAATTTAAGACAATGATTAGTGAAATCAGAAAAGCAAAAAGAAAACCCTTTGCACTTTTGATTTTCAAGATGAGCAGGTTTTCACGTTCTGGTAGCGGAGGGATAAGTGTTGTACATGAACTTGTTGATGACTTAGGGGTTCATTTAATTGAAACATCAAGTGGAAAATCAACTATGACGGCAAGAGGTAAGAATGAACTTATTGATAGTTTAGTCGTTGCTGAAAGAGAAAATATTGAACGCCTTGAGATAACTCGGCCTGGAATGGTTGCTTTTCTGAAGGAAGGTAATTGGCTTGGGAACGTACCGTTGGGTTATGACCAATATGGTCCAAGGGTTAAAGATGTTAGTCGTATTAAAACACAGCAAGAAATTATATTAAATGGGATTGGATTATTACTCAAAAAGGCTTGGAAATGGAAGATTCAGGGTTTAAGAGATTATGAAATTTTAATAAAGTTAAAGAGACTTGATTTGAACTTATCGAAGCAAAAACTTAGTGCTATTTGGCGAAATCCTTTTTACTGTGGAGTATCGACAAATGCAATGCTTGATGAACCTGTTAGAGGAGCTTGGGAAAAAATGGTGTCAGAAAAGGACTTTAAGAAAGTTGAAGCTATTCTAGAAGGGAATAATAATGGGTATAAAAAGTCAAAAGTAAATGCAAAAAGGCCATTAACTGGTTTTGTAACATGCAATGATTGTGGAGGGAAGCTCACTAGTTATGAGGTGAAAGCTAAAAATCTACATTATTACTCTTGCCAGAATAAATGTGATGGCTCTACCTTAAATGCTTTTACAACAAAACGTTCTTTGAAAAAAGGGGTGAATGATATTTTTAAAGAAATTCTCACTCAGTTTCAGTTAGAGAAAGATTTAGTCTCAATTTTTAAAGAACAATTAAGTTTTACAATTATGGAGTATAATGAGGAAGTATATGAAGAGAGAGAAAAGGTGAAAAAATTGATTACTGAGTTGGAAAATAAAAAAGACAGTTTACAAAGGAAGTATGTTTTTAATAGTTTAGATGAAAGTTTGTATTTAAAATTTAAAGAAGAAATAGAGCTGGAGTTGGAAGATAAACAAGAGTATTTAGTAAAAACATGTGTTGAAATATCTAACCATGAAAAATCTATAGAAGAATGTGTTCATATTTCTAAAAACCTTTATAAATACTGGGGTGGCGATGATGTTGGTTTAAGTCTTCTGATTCAGAAATTGTTATTCCCAGAAGGTTTGTCTTTAGATGCGAAAAAAAGACAATATCTAACCTCAAGAATTAACACTGTTTTTCAGCTGATTGTAGATGTGTCAAGGGAAATGGAAGGACAAAAAAAAGACTCATCAGTAAAATTAACTGATGAGTCTCTTAAAGTAGCGGGGACAGGACTCGAACCTATGACCTTCGGGTTATGAGCCCGACGAGCTACCAACTGCTCCACCCCGCAATATATGTTTGAATAATAATTATCGTTTCTAATTGCGAGTGCAAATATACGTCTAGTTTTTTAGCTAAACTAATTATTTTTAGATTTTTTATGTTTTGTTTTATTAAAAATAAATTTGTAACGTGATATATAGGTTAAAACTAGTACGTTAAATGCTTGATGAAATTTATTTTTTTTTTAAAATAATATGCTTATCCGTTTGTTTCCCCAAAGAAACATTTGGTTTAGCCAAAAATAGATTATAGTCTCTCTCTTTTAATGGAGAGCGAGAGGGGGGGAATCGTCACGAATAACACTATTTTTACATTTCTAAACTTCTCGGTTTTATTACCTTTTAGTGCTAATTAGGAAAGTAGCGGATAAGCATATTAAATAATTAAGTATAGGTAATATATGAATGCCATACTTTAAGGTGTCGTCATATCTTATATCGTTATTAAAGTTTTGTTACTTTAAACTCAGTTCTTCTGTTTTCTTCATGCTTCTCTTCAGAACAATCTACAGATATGCTAGTACATTCATTGATTTGAATAGATTCACCATAACCTTTCCAAGTTAAGCGAGAAGGCATTATTCCTTTTGAAATCATATAATAAACAACTGCAGCAGCTCTTCTTTCAGATAACACTTGATTGTAATTAGCGCTTCCACGCACATCTGTATGTGATCCCAGTTCAATTTCAATTGTTGGGTTATCTTTCAAAACTTGAGCAATTTTATCTAATTCTAATGCAGCATCAGGTCGTATATTCCATTTATCAAAATCATAAAATATATTCTTTATCACAATTGGTTTATTTATAATAATTTCTTCTAACTCAAAATCGGCAAAAAAATCGGTAGAATACTTTAAACCAATTGTTGAAAGGTCATCAGTTCTTGTGAAACATCCCGTTTTGGAACAGTATAAGGCATATTTGGTTTCAGGCGAAAGGTTAATTTCAAATAATCCTTTGGCATTACTTTGTACAGAAACAAGTTTACCTGTTTCAACATTTGTTATTTCAACTGTTACACCTGAAACTGGTATGTCGTTGCCTTTTTTATGGGCAAAACCATATAAAGTGAAGGTAGGATCGTATTTGTTAAATTCATAAATTTTATCGCCATCAGACCTAGAAGATGATATAAAGCCAGTGTTACTTTTGTTGTTAATGACGAATCCAAAATCATCTTTAAAAGAATTGATAGGATAATTTAAGTTTTCGGGCGCCATCCAACGTTTTCCATTAAAATAGGTGATAAATACATCTAGCCCTCCCATAGAGTTATGGGCGTCAGAGGAGAAATAAAGTGCTTCATCATCACCATAGTAGGGGAACATTTCGTTTCCTGAAGTATTGACTGTAGGACCAATATTTTCAGGTTGTGTCCACTTGCCATCTATAAGTTCAGTTTTATAGATGTCTGTACCTCCATACCCTCCGGGTATGTCTGATACAAAATATAGAGTGTTACCATTTGATGATATAGTAGGGTGCCCAACTGAGTAACTATCACTATTGAATGGTAATTCTTCTAAGTTTTTCCATTTCCCATCAATCAGTTTTGCTTTGAATATTTTCAGATTGTTTTCCAAATCATTACTAACTTCCATTTTTCGTTTATAATAATTACTTCTTGTAAAGTATACAGTTGAACCATCAGAGCTGAATGAAGCTGGACCTTCATGGAATGGACCATTAATATCTCCTGCTAATAATTGAGGATTTAACCATTTTCCGTCATTTGATTTTTTCATTGTATACATGTTCAAGTATGAAGTACCAGTCCAAGGGTTTTTTTTCTTACCCCAGAACACCTCTTTGTCAGCAATGAAAACGATTCCATCACGGTATTCGGTTACACTAAAAGTATTTGTAAGTCCTTCGGTAGTTATAGGTGTTAACTTATATAGGCTAGTATCAATGAAACGGTCATCAATAGTGTTACACGAGTTCAAAAGCATCTGTGCTACCTTGTCATTATCATGTATTTCTAGGTATTTTAAAAGTTGTAATTTTGCTTCATCATATTTACGATTCGTCATTAAGACTTTGGCGTAGTTAAAGGTTTGAATGTCAATTTCAGTAGTTTCAGTCACTACTTTACTATACACTTTCTCAGCTTTAGTAAATTTTCCTGTTTTATAATAGGAATCGGCAAGATTGATAGCGAATTTTTGATTTGGATGCTTTTCATACGCTTTTTCATAATGCGGAATAGCTTTTGAATATGCTATTGCATCATAATATCTATCGCCTTTACGAATGTGTGAACTAACACATGAAATCATAATTCCTGTAATAACAGCAAATAATGTAATTTTATATAATGCTTTCATATTTTTTAGTTTAAAAGTATCTAGGTGTTTTAATTTTAATTAGATCTTTACCGAAATCAATTCCAATCATGATTTCATGAGATCCGTTTTGGTATCTTCTCATATTTGAGAATGTAATATCATATGAATAGCCAACCCTGAAATAGTTGTTTGACTGGTATTGAAGGAGAATAGCAATTGCATCCTTTGATCTATATGATGTTCCAACCCAAAATTTATCGTTAAATATGGCACTGAAGTTTAAGTCTACTTCTAAGGGTACATTACTTGTATATTTCAATAATGTAGAAGGTTTAAATTTTACATGTTCAGAAACGTTGAAAACTACTCCCCCTGTTAATAGGTAGTGTCTCCTTAAGAAGCTTGATTTTGTGATGTTTAATGAAAAATAATTTCCGCTTTCATATGCCAATAATGTAGGTATTGAAAGTCCAACGTAGAATTTTTCTGAAAACAAATAGGCTCCTGTACCAAACCTAGGTAATGTTTTGGTAAGATGATTGGCATAGACAACATCTTCTTCGTCCCAAATTAATACATCAGGTAGTTTAGCGCTAAATTGGTGTATTCCAGCATTGATACCAAAGGCAAGTTTTGTTTTTTCATTTAGCTTAACTTGATATGCGTAATTTACAGTAACCGAATTTGTACTTGTTACACCAATTTGATCATTTGAAGCTATAAAACCTAGTCCCATATTTTGTCCTGGAATTGGACCATCAACTGCGGCAATTGCAGTTTGAGGAGCTCCATCAAATTTGGCATCAACCCACTGACTCCTGTAATTCATTGATGATGACCAATATTTATGCGACCCAGCATAGGCTGGATTCAAATATAACCCGTTAAACATATATTGTGTTAACATAGGGTCTTGTTGACTATAGGAATTAGCTCCTATCAAAACAAAGAGTGCTATTTTAAGTATATTTTTCATAATCTTCATATTTCTAATTAATACTTACTAATTATCTACTTCTTCTTAAATCAATATATCCAGTTAATGGTTCGACTCCAGCGGAACTTGATGGTTGGAATACGACAAAATAAGTTCCATCAGGGATAGGTTCTCCTTGATTGTTGGTTCCTTGCCAATCATTGTTATATCCAGCTTCTTGATAGACTACATTACCCCATCTGTTATAGATAGTGATTTCATTGTTTGGATATGCATTTATACCTCTAATTACAAAGTAATCATTATCATTATCACTATTTGGTGAGAGGCCTTCAGGCATTTCAAGTTCACGTGGAGCAGAAAGATTAATTCGTGTTGTTACACTACAGCCATTTTCGTCTGTAACAGTTAAACTGTAATTTCCGGATGGTAGGTTATTCAAAGTTGTATAGCTATCACCAGTTGACCATTCGTAGTTATAGTCTCCTGTTCCTCCTTCAATAGTTGACTCTATTGAGCCGTCTGATCCTCCAAAGATGCTAATGTTGAAATCGTCTAATAATTCTGGACTATATAAATCTATGACTATTGAATCAGGTTCGTAGATATCAAAGTCTAGTATTATTTCACATCCAAATACATCTTGAACGAATACCGAATAAGACCCAGCACTTAATTCTTCAATGAAGCTAGTAGTGTCATTTGTTGACCATGTATAAATGTATGGTTCGTTTCCTGTACTAATTACTGCTAAAGCATTACCTGTATTTTCATTGTTACATAATACATCTGTTGTATGGATATACCCAGTAAGGTTTGTAGATGTTCCTATGCTATCTGAATGTGTCATTATACAGCCATTGGCATCTGTCAAAGTTAAAGTGTAATCTCCACCAATGGTATTGGTCAAGTTAGGAGTGCTTATTCCATTTGACCATGAATAATTGTAGGGCGTAACGCCACCAATAGCAAGTATGGTCATTGATCCATTAGGCGCATTACAAGTTGCATTTGTTACCACTGATTGAATATTGATTATATCTGGTTGAATGATATTAGTTAAATTAGTTATTTGACAACCGTTAAAATCGGTTACTGTTACCGTGTAGCCTCCGATTGGAACACCAATTAAATCTTCAGTTATAATTCCTGCGTCCCAATTGAATGAATAAGGGAGGATACCACCTGTTACAATTATGTCAATTGTGCCATCACTTCCGTTGAAACAATTTACATTTGAAATATTTTTGTTTAGAATCATTTGATCAGGTTGAGTAATAGTGTCAGAAATACTTGCTGAACATCCATGTATGTCATTTATATCAATATTGTAAATTCCTGGCTGTAATCCTGATAAGTCTTCTGATGAAGCACCGTTTGACCAAGAGTATGTATAAGGTGTTGAGCCATTAGTTGCTGTAAGATCAATACTTCCATCTCCGTTTCCAAAACAAGATACATCTTCAGATGTTGTGCTTAGTGTTGGAGTTGGATGAATTATTACATCAAATGAACATATAGATGTGTTTCCATTTATATCTAATGCTTCAAAAGTAACTGTTGTAGTTCCAACAGGAAAGATTGAATTACTTGGCAAACCATCAATTTGTGTTACTGATACAATACCACAATTATCATCTGCAGTAGGTTTATCAAAAGACACTAATGGGGTACAACTCTCTATATTTTGAGGGCAGCTCATTTGAGGTAATTCAGTATCGTTTACTTCAACGTTAAAGCTACAGGTACTCACATTTCCAGCGCCATCTATAACAGTATATGTAACTGTTGTTACTCCAATAATAAATAGATCGCCAGGAATATGTGTAGAAGTCATTGTTGCACCACAGTTGTCTGTAAAAGTAGGCGGTATCCATGAAACGATTGCATCACAATTACCAAGGTCATTACTAACCGTTATATTTGGCGGACATCCTAATATAATTGGTGTCTCAGCATCTGTCACAATTACATCAAATGAACACATAGTTGTATTTCCAGATCCGTCAGTAGCAGTCCAAGTAACGATTGTAGTTCCTTGTGCAAATGATATTCCGTCCAATGAAGTACCTGTTCCAATTGTAGATCCCGTAAGGGTATAAGTGATGTTTACTTCTGTACAATTATCATCAGCAGTTGCATTCCATGCTGTTCCAGATACTGTGTATGTACACTCATTTATATCTGATGTTACGTTTTGTGTCCCTATAGCTCCACAAGATAGAATTGATGGTGTTTGATCATCTGCTACTGTGACTTGGAAGGTACAAGTTAATATGTTTCCAGAGGCATCTGTTACGGTCCAGGTAACTAGGGTAGTACCAAGGTTAAATGAAACACCATTTAAAGTTGTTCCTGTTCCAGTTGTAGCACCCGTTAATATGTAAATAACTGTACTCACTGTACAATTATCTGTTGCGACAGCATTCCATCCTGTTCCTGAATATGTATAAGAGCATGTGGCGAAATCAGCATTAACGGTTTGATCCCCAGATGGTCCACAGGTTGTGATTGCAGGAAGTTGATCGTCTGTTACGTTAACATCAAAAGTACAGGTTTGAGTATTTCCAGTCCCATCTGTTACGGTCCAAAGAACGGTAGTAACACCTAGGTTGAATATAACGCCGTTTAATGTTGTTCCAGTTCCAGTAGTCGCTCCCGATAAAGTATAAGCGATTGTGCTTACAGTACAATTATCAGTCGCCAATGCATCCCAGCCAATTCCCGTATTTGTATAGGTACAACTTCCTAAGTCTGCGATAACATCTTCAACTCCAGTTCCGCCACAGGTTGTGATTGCAGGAAGTTGATCGTCTGTTACGTTAATATCAAAAGTACAGGTTTGAGTATTTCCAGTCCCATCCGTTACGGTCCAAAGAACGGTAGTAAGACCTAGGTTGAATATAACGCCGTTTAATGTTGTTCCAGTTCCAGTAGTCGCTCCCGATAAAGTATAAGCGATTGTGCTTACAGTACAATTATCAGTCGCCAATGCATCCCAACCAATTCCCGTATTTGTATAGGTGCAACTTCCTAAGTCTGCGATAACATCTTCAACTCCTGTTCCACCACAGGTTGTGATTGCAGGAAGTTGATCGTCTGTTACGTTAACATCAAAAGTACAGGTTTGAGTATTTCCAGCCTCATCCGTTACGGTCCAAAGAACGGTAGTAACACCTAGGTTGAATATAACGCCGTTTAATGTTATTCCAGTTCCAGTAGTCGCTCCCGATAAAGTATAAGCGATTGTGCTTACAGTACAATTATCAGTCGCCAAAGCATCCCAACCAATACCAGTATTTGTATAGGTACAACTTCCTAAGTCTGCGATAACATCTTCAACTCCAATTCCACCACAAGTTGTGATTGCAGGAAGTTGATCGTCTGTTACATTAACATCAAAAGTACACGTTTGAGTATTTCCAGTCCCATCTGTTACTATCCAAAGAACAGTCGTAATACCTAAGTCGAATATAACGCCATTTAATGTTGTTCCGGTTCCTGTAGTTGCCCCCGATAAAGTATAAACGATTGTGCTTACAGTACAATTATCAGTAGCTAGGGGATTCCAGCCAATTCCAGTATTTGTATAGGTACAACTTCCTAAGTTTGCAATAACATCTTCAACTCCAATTCCACCACAAGTTATGATTGTAGGTAGTTGATTGTCTGTCACATTAACATCAAAAGTACAGGTTTGAGTATTTCCAGTCCCATCTGTTACTGTCCAAAGCACATTAGTAACACCTAAGTTGAATATAGCGCCGTTTAATGTTGTTCCAGTTTCATTAGTAGCTCCCGATAAAGTATAAGCGATTGTGCTTACAGTACAATTGTCAGTAGCCAATGCATCCCAACCAATTCCAGTATTTGTATAGGTACAACTTCCAAAATCTGCGATAACGTCTTCAATTCCAATTCCACCACAGGTTGATATTACAGGTAGCTGATTATCTGTTACAATAACATCAAAAGTACACGTTTGAGTATTTCCAGTCCCATCCGTTACTGTCCAAAGAACAGTAGTAACACCTAAGTTGAATGTAACGCCGTTTAATGTTGTTCCAGTTCCAGTAGTCGCTCCCGATAAAGTATAAGCGATTGTGCTTACAGTACAATTATCAGTCGCCAATGCATCCCAACCAATTCCCGTATTTGTATAGGTACAACTTCCTAAGTCTGCGATAACATCTTCAACTCCAGTTCCACCACAGGTTGTGATTGCAGGAAGTTGATCGTCTGTTACGTTAACATCAAAAGTACAGGTTTGAGTATTTCCAGTCCCATCTGTTACGGTCCAAAGAACGGTAGTAAGACCTAGGTTGAATATAACGCCGTTTAATGTTGTTCCAGTTCCAGTAGTCGCTCCCGATAAAGTATAAGCGATTGTGCTTACAGTACAATTATCAGTCGCCAATGCATCCCAACCAATTCCCGTATTTGTATAGGTACAACTTCCTAAGTCTGCGATAACATCTTCAATTCCAATTCCACCACAAGTTATGATTGCAGGAAGTTGATCGTCTGTTACATTAACATCAAAAGTACAGGTTTGAGTATTTCCAGTCCCGTCCGTTACTGTCCAAAGAACATTGGTAACACCTAAGTTGAATATAGCGCCGTTTAATGTTGTTCCAGTTCCAGTAGTCGCCCCCGATAAAGTGTAAGCGATTGTGCTTACAGTACAATTATCAGTTGCTTGGGCGTCCCAACCAATTCCAGTGTTTGTATAAATACAATTTCCGAAATCGGCAGTAACAGCTTCAATTCCAATTCCACCACAAGTTGTGATGGCAGGAAGTTGATCGTCTGTCACATTAACATCAAAAGTACACGTTTGAGTATTTCCAGTCCCGTCCGTTACTGTCCAGAGAACATTGGTAACACCTAAGTTGAACGTAACTCCGTTTAATGTTGTTCCAGTTCCTGTAGTTGCTCCCGATAAAGTATAAGCGATTGTGCTTACAGAACAATTATCAGTCGCCAATGCATCCCAACCAGTTCCAGTATTTGTATAGGTACAACTTCCAAAATCTGCGATAACGTCTTCAATTCCAATTCCACCACAGGTTGATATTATAGGAAGTTGATCGTCTGTCACATTAACATCAAAAGTACACGTTTGAGTATTTCCAGTCCCATCCGTTACTGTCCAAAGCACATTAGTAACACCTAAGTTGAACGTAACTCCGTTTAATGCTGTTCCAGTTCCAGTAGTTGCTCCCGATAAAGTATAAGCAATTGTACTTACAGAACAATTATCAGTCGCCAATGCATCCCAACCATTTCCAGTATTTGTATAGGTACAACTTCCAAAATCTGCGATAACATTTTCAATTCCAATTCCACCACAGGTAGATATTATAGGAAGTTGATCGTCTGTCACATTAATATCAAAAGTACACGTTTCAGTATTTGAAGAACCGTCAGTTACCGTCCAAAGAACAGTAGTAACACCTAAGTTGAATGTAACTCCATTTAATGTTATTCCAGTTCCAGCAGTTGCTCCCGATAAAGTATAAGCAATTGTACTTACAGAACAATTATCAGTCGCCAATGCATCCCAACTAGTTCCAGTATTTGTATAGGTACAACTTCCGAAATCTGCTATGACGCTTTCTATTCCAATTCCACCACAGGTGAAAATTATAGGAGGTTGATTATCCGTCACATTAATATCAAAAGTACACGTTTCAGTATTTGAAGAACCATCCGTTACCGTCCAAAGAACAGTAGTAACACCTAAGTTGAATGTAACTCCATTTAGTGTTGTTCCAGTTCCAGTAGTTGCCCCTGATAAAGTATAAGCGATTGTACTTACAGTACAATTATCAGTTGCTTGGGCGTCCCAATCAATTCCTGTGTTTGTATAAGTACAGTTTCCGAAATCAGCAATAACAGTTTCAATTCCGCTTCCGCCACAGGTAGAGATTACAGGTAGTTGATCATCTGTTACATTAACATCAAAAGTACAGGTTTGAGTATTTCCAGTCCCATCCGTTACTGTCCAAAGAACAGTGGTAACGCCTAGGTTGAATGTTACTCCATTTAGTGTTGTTCCTGTTCCAGCAGTTGCTCCTGATAAAGTATAAAAAATTGTACTTACAGAACAATTATCAGTCGCGAATGCATTCCAACCAGTTCCGGTGTTTGAATAGGTACAACTTCCAAAATCAGCAATAACAGCCTCAGTTCCGCTTCCACCACAAGTTAAGACTGAAGGAAGTTGATTGTCTGTCACATTAACATCAAAAGTACACGTTTGAGAATTTCCAGCCCCATCCGTTACTGTCCAAAGAACAGTCGTAATACCTAAGTTGAATATAACTCCGTCTAATGATGTTCCTGTTCCAGTAGTCGCCCCCGATAAAGTATAAGCGATTGTATTTACAGTACAATTATCAGTAGCCAATGCATTCCAATCAGTTCCGGTGTTTGTATAAGTACAGCTTCCAAAATCAGCAATAACAGCTACAATTCCACTTCCACCACAGGTAGAGATTATAGGCAGTTGATCATCTGTTACATTAACATCAAAAGTACACGTTTCAGTATTTGAAGAACCATCCGTTACCGTCCAAAGAACAGTAGTTGTTCCAAGGTTAAAAGCCACACCGTTTAATGATGTTCCAGTTCCAGTAGTTGCTCCTGATAAAGTATAGATAATTGTACTTACAGAACAGTCATCTGTTGCAGTAGCATCCCAAACTGTTCCTGAATGTGTATATGTACAAGTTCCAATGTTAGCAAATTCGTTTTGATTTCCAGAGCTACAAGTTGTAATAATTGGAGTCGTAATATCTGGTGTAGTTGAAACGATAATCATATCATTGATTACACAGCTACTGTCATCCATTATGGTAACATTATATGTTCCTGCAATTAACCCTGCAATATTTTCTGAAGTACTAGTGTATCCAAGTGGGCCAGTCCATGAAACGGTATAGGCAACTGCTCCTCCTGTAATAGTCAATTCAATGCTACCATCTGATGCTCCAGGACAACTAGCCTCTGAGGTAAGAGTTACTACATTGTCGAGTGGCGCGAGAATGGTCATTGTCCAAGCAAGAGATTCACAGCCTTTACTATCACGAATAATAATGTCATAATCATCATCAACAGCTAAGGAAATAACATATATTCCTACAGGGTTAAAATTAAGTCCTCCATCTGTAGAGACTTCATATGGGCCTCCATCTCCACCTTGTGGAGTAATCGTAACGTTAATATTGGTTGTTCCTGTTGCAATACATGGGTTAAAGTTAACTGCAGTAATTTCAATTTTAGGGTCAATTGTTATAAGTATTGGTAGGGGTGTATTACAACCATTACTGTCCGTTGCTGTAACGTTATATGTATTATTTATTCCAAGACTTGAAGAATAATCTCCATATCCTTGATAAGTGATTCCGTTGTCAAATGATACTTTATAGTTACCCCATGCACCGCCTGAAATTGAATCAATTGTTACTATTGTAAAATCTTCACCTGGAAGAGGGCAGGAAACTGTGTATTCTTGAATTTTTACAGTATCTGGTTGGTTTACGTATCCTTGAAGAAGGTTTGAAAGCGTACAACCATTTCCGTCAGTAATTTGTAATTCATAAAGGCCTAATTCCAAATTAGAAATATCTTCAACTGTACTTGTGAATCCTGAAGGTCCAGACCAATTATATGTGTAAGGAAGAGTTCCTCCAAGAGTTGTTACATCAATCGATCCGTCATCATTTCCATTACATAAAATATCAGTGTAAGTATAACTATAACTAAGATTTGTTGGTTCCGTAATTCCAACACTTCCTTGAGTTGTACATCCATTATTATCAGTCACTTCTATTGAGTATGTTCCAGGTTTAATATTTACTAAATCTTCTTTAATTGCTAGAGGGGTAGTTGCTAGTGTCCAATTGTATGTATAAGGGAATACTCCTCCCGAAACTGTTAAATCAATTGTGCCATCATCAGCACGAAAACATGAAATATTCGTTGGGACAAGACCTAAAGATAGGGCATCTGGTTCTGTAATGTCAAAAGTTTCAAACGTAGTACAGTTTGAAGCATCAGTAACTGTTACTGTATAGGTTCCTGCTGTTAATCCTGAAACTGAAGTGACATCAGTTTCTCCACTAGACCATGTTATTGAATAAGGGGCTGTTCCTTGTGCAATTACAACATAAGCTGATCCGTCTGATAGACTATTACATGATATGTTTGTAGGGTTAACTCCTAATATAAAGTCATTACATGGTGGTTCATTTACCTGTACACTATCTACTTTAAGACAAGAGTTTGCATCTAATATATTTACATAATAGGTATTTGCCGTTAAGTTAATAGCTGTTTGAGTTGTTTGTCCTGTTGGATTCCATGTATAGGTATATCCAGGAGAACCTCCTAATGGGGTTGCAGTTGCAGAGCCTTCATTTCCACCTATTGATGTTGCATCAATATGTGTCATAGTATTTGTGATAATTGTAGGTTGAAGTACGGTAATACTAGCTACGTCTATGCATCCTAAATCATCAGTAACTGTGACTGTATAAGTACCAGCCTCAAGTCCGTTTGCATTTTGAGTTGTTTGAACGGGAGTTGAATTCCATGAGTAGTTATAGGTTGGAGTTCCTCCACTTGGGAATGAAAACGCTTGTGCGCCCCTATCATTATAACAGGAAACGTCTGTATTTGACGCTGATACACTAAAAGCAGAACAGGTTGGATTGTTTACAACTACACTTCCTGTAGAAGTACATCCGTTAGCATCTGTTACATCTACAGTTACGACTCCGTAACACAAGCCTGTTGCTGTTAATGTCGTTTGGGAATTTGACCATAATACTGTGTATGGACCAACGCCACCTAATATTGATACAGTAGTAGTGCCATCACATGCTAAATCAGTTGATGTATTTGTACTACTCATGGTTAAAATAATTGGTGCCGGTTCAGTAATTGAAGCTGAAGCGGTAGCAGAACATCCGATTAAATCAGTTACAGTTACACTATATGCACCTGCTGAAACATTAATTGAAGATGCTGTTGATGCATTAGACCAATTATAGGTAAATGGAGCTGTTCCTCCTGTTTCGCCAGCATTAATTGTAGTGGAACCACCATAACAATTAATTGGTGCGTAGGTAGGGGTGACATGAATAGTATCTGAAAAGCTAATAGTTACGTTATCTGAATCGTTAATACAGCCTCCACCTGCACCAGATGAAGTCAATGATAATGTGACATTTCCTGTATTTATCTCTGCAGCGGTCGGTGTATATACCATTAATAGTGACGTATTATCTGGGGAGTATGAGCCTAAGCCACCTGTCCATAATACAGAAGATGTATTAGCCGAAGAACCTGTAAGGAAAGCATCTGGGTTTGTGGCACAGATGGTTTGATCAACTCCAGCATTAACTGTTGGAGGTTGGCTTACGACAACGGAAACGGGTAGATCAAATGTTGGACAGGTTGCAGTAACTAATCCGTCATTTATTTCAGCTGTATAAGAACCTTCTAAAGTGAAAGTATAATTGTTATTTAGTGAAAGTGTATCAATATTACTGTTTGTCCATACATAGTTGTAATCCAAATTACCTCCTGAAGCAATTGCTGTAATGTTTACACTACCTCCTGCACAAATTTCAGCAGGATTTGGTGTTGAGGTTGCGGTTAGTTCACTAAATGTATACAAACGAACGGTGTCTTGCTGTTGGTAGATACCACAAGAACCAGATGCTTGTTGATCACCAGCAATTACATAATCAATCCAAGCTGGAGCTCCAGCACCAGCACCGAAAACAGGATCACTACAATCCAAGCAATTCAAATAAGAATTATAGAGAGCTATGTCAGTTGAACCGGCTGAAGAGTTAATTGCAGTTATAGTAATGTTATCTAAACCATAAATGTTCAAGGGCAATGTACATCCAACTCGTGTTGAGTCATCTTTTGGGAAAGTTGGTTTAAGAATTTGTCTGAAGAAAAATTGATTCGTATTGTTACCAGGTTTACCATACCCAATTTTATAAACAGGGCCAATAATACTTGGAGGTATACAGACAGGTTGTCCTGCTGGTGTAGGGGCGATACAAGTACCAGGGATAACTAGATCTCCACCATCTATAAAATGATACTCCCCTGAACCAGATGGATTTGCACCATCATAAATTCCAATTTCAACCATGGCTGCATTTGGATGTAAGGTAGCTAAAAATGAGACGAAATTAACGTTTGAAGCTGCACCACAACATTGGTCTATACGTTCAATTGAAGGTGAGATGTATGTGCTATCAGGATTGCTTGATAAGTCAACTATTAATAGAGGAACCGTAGCATCACATTCGGGAAGAGATGTTTGTGCGTTTACACTAAAATTTAAGGATGCAACTATTAATGTTAATTTGAATATAGAATTCAACTCGTCGAATTTAAAATATTGTAATACATTCATAATAGATAGATTTATTAGTAATCATGTTATGTGTGATAAAAAGTGCATTCAAATATTCAGGAATTGCATTCTTAAAATTACAGTGTTTAAGTATTGTTTTAATGGGTAGAGAATCGATAGTTTGCTATTATCAAAATAACATGGCTACCAATACATTTAGTGAAGTATCTAGATAATCGAAAATTATAGGACGCCTTCATAGATGCAGTTTTGAGTTAAAAACTCTGTTTTCGGGTTCTTTTAAAATTATCGGTGATTTCTTTCTATTTTACCTTATTAAGAACTCCCTAACGAATTTAGAGTTGTTGAGGGTGTTAAGTGCCGGTAAATAAAGTAGTTATGTTTGAAGTGTGAAATAGGTAATAGCGTAAAATTTTTCATATAAAATAGGTTTTATTTATTATTACTATTATTTGGTAAATTCAATACGATACATTAATGTTCGCTAAGCTAATTTACGATTAATATCAACATGAAGCAAATGTTTTTTTTAGACCAGATTGCTTTTTGATTCGATTAATCCAGGTGTTATTGTGTTTAATGTCTTTTTTTTTAGGATTGGCAATTGTGTTTTTAGGTGTAATGCTGTCAATATATTCTTTTTCTATTGACTTTATTTGTTATCATTATTAAGATGTTTCTCATTTTAAATTTAAAGCTTATTTTCTCTTGAATAGATGATTTTCATCTATAAAACGGATTATAGTCAGTATTTTGATTCTGGTTAAGAATAGTGTGAAAGTGAAGGGTGAATCAATCAATTGATATTTTATTGATCAATAGTAATCGATAAGGCATAAAAATTAAGCATTATTAGAGAAGGGAATCTCGTACGTTTTATTTATGAGATTTGAATAGTTGGAATCAGTCTGTATTAGCGATATTGTAATGGATGTAAATTAAAAAAAATAGTATTTCATGAGCAAGAAACAAAAAAAGCCTTCCGAAATCGGAAGGCTTTTTTGTTTGTAACTCAGTGCTACAAAGAGTAGCGGGGACAGGACTCGAACCTATGACCTTCGGGTTATGAGCCCGACGAGCTACCAACTGCTCCACCCCGCAATATATGTTTGAAAATAAATATCGTTTTTAATTGCGAGTGCAAATATATATTTTGTTTCTTTGCAAAACAAATTATTTTAAACTTTTTTTAATAAAAATGCAACATAAATCAGGATTCGTAAATATTATCGGTAGCCCCAATGTGGGTAAGTCTACGTTAATGAATAGGTTAGTGGGTGAAAAGCTATCTATCATTACATCTAAGGCGCAAACAACAAGGCATAGAATTCTAGGAATCGTTAATGATGATGACTATCAAATTGTATTTTCTGACACGCCTGGTGTTTTAGATCCGCATTATAAATTACATGAAAATATGATGAGTTTTGTGAGTCAAGCTTTAAAAGATGCTGACATCATATTATTTGTTACTGATATTTATGAAAAAGGAATGAATCATGAGGCTACATTGAATCGTTTAAAATCGACAAGTACGCCAATTGTAGTATTATTAAATAAAATTGATTTAGGAACAACAGAACTCTTAGAAGAGAAAGTTGAGTTTTGGGCAAAAGAGTTACCAAATGCCGAGATTTTACCAATATCTGCTTTAGAAAATTTTAATGTTTCATTAATTTGGGATAAAATATTGTCATTGTTACCTGAAAATCCACCTTATTATGATAAAGGTGAATTAACTGATAGGCCAATGCGTTTTTTTATAAGTGAAATGATTCGTGAGAAAATTTTCATACATTATAAGAAAGAAATTCCATATGCAACTCAGGTTGAAGTTGAGGAATACTTTGAAGATGAGAAGATTATTAGAATTAGAGCTATCATTTACGTTGAACGACAAACTCAAAAAGGTATTTTAATAGGTCATCAGGGGTCTAAATTAAAAAGAGTAGGTATAGATTCTCGAAAAGATATAGAGAAGTTTGTAGATAAACAAGTATATTTGGAGCTTTTTGTGAAAGTAGACAAAGATTGGAGAGAAAACGATAAGAAATTAGATAAATACGGATATTAAGATGTCGAATATAATAGCAATAGTAGGAAGACCAAATGTTGGAAAATCAACATTATTTAATCGTTTGACAAAGTCAAGAACAGCGATTGAAGCGGAGATGAGTGGAGTGACGAGAGATAGAATTTATGGTACCTCTATATGGAATGGTGTTGAATTCAGTGTTATTGATACTGGTGGATACGTTAGAGGTTCTGATGATATTTTTGAAGAGGAAATTAGAAAGCAAGTAGATATTGCTATTGATGAAGCTTCAGTAATTATATTTGTTTCAGATGTAACAGTAGGGATAACAGATTTAGATGAATCTGTAGCTGATATGTTGAGAAAAACTAAGAAACCTGTATTTGTTGCGGCTAATAAAGTAGATAACAATATGAGAGCAAATGATGCTTTTGAATTTTTTAACTATGGTTTAGGGGATGTTTATAATTTATCATCAATTAATGGACATGGAACAGGGGAGCTTTTAGATGCTGTTGTAAAAGAGTTTAATCCAGAAGAACTATTAGAAGATGAAAGTGATTTACCTAGAATTGCTGTAGTGGGAAAGCCTAATGTTGGGAAGTCATCATTTATTAATGCTATTACAGGAGAGGACAGAAATATTGTAACAGATATTTCTGGAACAACAAGAGACTCTATTGATACAGATTTCAATTTATTTGGGTTTGATTTCAAATTAGTTGATACAGCTGGGATTAGAAAGAAAAGTAAAGTTCATGAAGATATTGAATTTTATTCTGTTATTCGTTCTGTAAGGTCTATTGAATATTCAGATGTTTGTATTTTCATGATTGATGCTAAAGATGGTTTACAAAAGCAAGACTTGAATATTTTCTACATGATAGAAAAGAATAAAAAAGGTGTTGTACTGTTAGTAAACAAATGGGATTTAGTAGAAGATAAAGATCAACACTTCACTAAGGCTTATGAGGATAAATTAAGAGAAGATTTAGCACCATTTAAAGATGTTCCAATTTTATTTACGTCAACTTTGTCAAAACAGAGATTACATAAGGCTTTGGAGAAAACAATGGAGGTTTATAATAATAGACGAACAAAAATTCCAACGTCAGAGTTGAATGAGTTTTTCTTAGATATTATTTCAAGAACTCCACCTCCAGCTATAAAAGGAAAATATATAAAAATTAAGTTCGTAACTCAGTTACCAACACATTCACCTTCATTTGCATTTTTCTGTAATTTACCTCAATACATTAGAGAGTCATATGGAAGATTCTTAGAAAACAAATTAAGGCAACGTTTTAATTTTGAAGGAGTACCTGTGAGAATTTTCTTTAGAAAGAAATAGGTTTTATTAATGGAGTACGAGAAAGTAATAGCATCAATTAAGAAAGGAGATCTTCATCCCATTTATTTATTAAATGGAGAAGAGCCTTTTGGTATTGATAAAATTGTTGATTATATAGCAGAGCATGTTTTGGATGAATCAGAAAGGGATTTCAATCAAACTGTTTTGTATGCAAAGGATACGCCTCCAATAAATGTTTTAGATGCAGCTTCTAGATTGCCTATGATGGCAGAACGACAGGTTGTTATTGTTAAAGAAGCTCAAGAGTATAATAAAGCTTCACAATGGGAAGTTTTTGAGAAGTATTTTGAGTCACCAGTTTCAAGTACAATTCTAGTTTTTGCTTTTAAGTATAAGAAGTTTGACAAACGGTCTAAAATTTTTAAGCTTTTAAAAAAAACGGCTTCTATTTTTGAGTCTCAAGGGGTGAAAGATTGGAAGTTAGGGGAATGGATTAAAGATTATTTAAAGGCCAAAAAATATACGATAGAAGATAAAGCAGTAGCTTTAATTTCTGAATTTATAGGAAATGATTTGTCAAAGATATCTAATGAGTTAGAAAAATTGTTTATTTCAGTTCCAGAAGGTGTGCAGATTACTGTTAAGCATATTGAAGAAAATATTGGTGTTAGTAAAGATTATAATGTATTTGAACTGACTAATGCTGTAATGGTAAAAGACAGTAAGAAGGCTTTAGTTATAGTTAATTATTTTTCTAAGAATCCTAAAGCTGCAAATATTGTTGTTGTCTTAGGGCAGTTATTAGCTCTTTATCAGCGATTATTTAAAGCTCACTTTATAAAGACGAATAATCCGAGTGAAATAGCTAAAGCTTTGGGGTGTGCACCATATCCGGCAAAATTAGCAATGGATAATAAAAGTAAACACCCACCAAAGATGATTTCTAGAAATTTCACTATGCTAAGAGAGTATGATTTGCTGGCGAAAGGTGTTGGAAATGCAGGGGGCGATCAGGCTGAATTAATGAAAGAGCTCGTTTTTAAGCTACTTCATTAAAAAAGATGATTACACTCATCTGCATAATACTGTGAATTATGAGTAGTTATTGTTAAAATATCTAAAAACATTGACAAGTACTAGGTTAATTCCATTTTTATTGTTATATTTATATTAAGTTTGCAAAAATAACCAAATACAATGGCTAGAAAAAAGACAAAAGAAAAAGTAGAGAAAATTATTAATGAAATTAAAAACTCTACGCCAAAATATAAATTACAATTAGATGCTAAGACTGTAATTACGCTTAAGACTGAAGAACAACTTGAAAAATGGATGTCACTTTATCCTAAGGCAACTTTAATTACGACTTAAGTTTAGTTATTATTTTAGAAAAATTTAAAGACTGTCTATTTTGGCAGTCTTTTTTAGTTTAAATAAATTCTAAAGTGCTGAGCTATTAATTAAGGCTTAAGTATATTGAAAAACTAAAAGCTTTAGGTATATTTGTGGTATGGTAAAAATTGGAAAATTAAATCAACTTAGAATAGTAAAGGAAGTTGACTTTGGAATGTATTTGGATGGTGGTGAGGATTTTGGTGAAATACTATTACCAACGAGATTTATAACGCCAGCTTGTATTGTTGATGAAGTCGTAGAGGTTTTTATTTATTTAGATTCTGAAGATCGATTAATTGCAACTACAGATTTCCCGTATGCTATGGTAGACGACTTTGCATTATTAGAAGTTGTAGCTGTTACAAAAGTAGGTGCTTTTGTTGATTGGGGATTAATGAAAGATTTATTAATACCATTTAAAGAGCAACACAGAGAGTTAGAAAGGGGTGAGAAGGTAGTTGTAAAGATTTATCTAGATGAGATGACTGAACGTATTGTTGGGTCAATTAAGTTGGATTCATTTTTGAATAATATACCTCCAAACTTTAAAATTTATGAAGAAGTTGATTTATATGTTCATTCTAAAACAGATTTAGGTTATAAAGTTATTGTGAATGAAACTTTTTGGGGAGTAATTTATTTTAATGAAGTATTTAAGCCTTTAGAAAGAGCACAATTATTAAAAGGCTACATAAAGAAAATTAGAGAAGACGATAAATTAGATATTTGTTTGCAACGTCCTGGTTATGGTGCGATTGATGGAATAGCTAAAGATGTATTGAAGATATTAGAAGAAAAAGGCGGAGAAATAGAAGTGGGAGATAAGTCTTCACCAGAAACTATTGAACATGTTTTTAAAGTAAGTAAGAAAACGTTTAAAAAAGCAATAGGATCATTATATAGAGAGAAAATAATTACTATCGAGCCGAATAGAATAAAGCTTGTTTAGTTTGTAATTGTATAAAAAGCTAAAGTTATTCATATAATGGAGGGCTTTTTAATACCAAAAAATAATTTAGAGTTAGATGTCAAAAATTGATATTAAAAATAAAAAAGCTAGATATTTATACGAATTTTTAGATGATTATACTGCCGGAATTTCATTATTAGGTACTGAGATTAAGTCTATCAGAAATGGAAAAGCAAGTATTATGGAGGCATACTGCGTTCTTGAAAAGGGAGAATGTTATGTTAGGAATATGTACATTGCAGAATATGATAATGGAACGCATAATAATCACTTACCAAGACGTGACAGAAAGTTATTATTAAATAAAATTGAACTAAGAAAGTTGGAAAAAAAGCTCAAAAATGAGGGTTTGACTATAGTAGCTTCGCGATTATTTATAAATGATAAGAATTTGGCTAAACTCAATATTCATTTGGCTAAGGGTAAAAAGGTTCATGATAAGCGTCAAGATTTAAAAGATAAGGATAATAAAAGAACTTTAGATAGAATTAAAAAAGAGCATAACTAATTATGGGTTTTTTAACGAAAGATATTTTTGGAACGCATGTATTCAAAAAAAGATGGATTACTAGAGTATTTGGTTTATTAATTTACCCAAGGTATAAATGGATTAATAATACTGTAATTACTGGTGCAGAACAGCTTAAAGGGTTACCTAATAAAAATGTATTATTTGTTTCTAATCATCAAACTTATTTTGGAGATGTAGCTGCCTTTTTACTTGCCTTTCATTCTGCTATAGGGGGGAAACCAAATAAAATTAGCTTAAAATGTATTTTATCTCCTAAGAAGGACAATATTTATTATGTTGCTGCTGAAGAGACTATGAAATCAGGCTTACTGCCTAAAATTTTGAGCATAGCTGGCGCTGTTACGGTTAAAAGAACTTGGCGTTCAAATGGTGAGAACGTTAGGAGATCTGTGGATCGTAGTGAGGTGGATAATATTGATAAAGCTCTATTAAATGGTTGGGTAATTACTTTCCCTCAAGGTACAACAAAGCCATTTGTTAAAGGAAGGTTAGGTACAGCGATTATTGTTAAAAAACATAGACCAATAGTAGTGCCAATTGTTATTGACGGCCTAAGGAGTTCTTTTGATAAAAAAGGGCTTAAACTAAAGAAGAAAGGATCTACTATTTCAATTAGAATTAAAAAACCAATTGAATTTGATTATGAGGGAACTGTTGAAAATATGCTGGCAAAAATTATGGATGGCATTGAGCAGACACCTGAGCATGATTTTATGGGTAGCTTAAAGAAGTAAATCAATTATCTTGTATAAATTAAAGGCAACTATAAATAGTTGCCTTTGTTGCTTATATCATTATCTTAATGAAGCTAAATTTATGTTTAGGCTTTTAGAATATTTAACCGTATAAATTAAGTCTATTTTTTTTGTTTCTTTTGATTTTAGCTTTAAATCCCATTCAATTAATCCAGTAATCTTATTTAATTTCCCCTTACTTAGATCAATTACTTCAATTTCAATTTCTGGATTTTGAGTAATTGGAATTTGATCTTGTATGGTGATTTTTGTTGTTTTACTTTTATGGCTTTTTATTTCTATACGATATGCGTACGTTTTAATAATCTTATCGCCTATTACTTTTTGCTTACTTTCTTTTTTTAATAGAGTCCTCTTTACTAAAACTTTTGGATCTTTCCCTAAGCTTAAGTTCATAGTGTCACTCATAGTTGTTGGATTTAAATAAGTGGTACCAAGATAAGCGCCATCATGAAATATGGTAGCATCACCAGGTAGGATATTCAAGTTGTCAATGTCAGTGATTTGAGCTACTAAATAGCTCGATAAGTCAACTTTTGGAACTGCATAGTATTTGTAATTAGTTTTTAACGTTTTTGAATCAACTAAAACCATGTATCTCTCATTGTTAGAGTCGATAGTATAAGGTAAATCAATAGCGTATTCCACTGAAATAAGTTGTTCAATCATTTTTGTAAATTGAGTGGATGTTACTGCTTTTTCTTCATATAAATCCATGTCAGAATCGTTAATTTCAGCTAGACTTTCTGATTGTATTGCTTGAGGTGCTAGTTCTTTTCTTTTGTTGGCAGAATATGAGATACTTTTTTGTTTTACGCGTTGGTGGCTATAGTTAGTTGCATAATATATATACCAAGGTTGAAGTTCAGGTTTCGTTTTATTTGCATATGGGTTATTGGTGGATAGACTTAACCTTATATTATTCCATTTGATTCCTGTATTTTGATATACTTGTGCTTTGTAGGTTAAATCAATCGTACTATTTGATGCTTTACTTCTTAAATCATATTGTGGAATCCAGCCTGCATTGTTTACTAAGTAACTTATATTCACTCTGCCATATGTTGTTTCCTTGGCTGATACAGTGATTGTTATTTTATAAATCGGGGGAGTATTAGCGAGTGGTTTTAATCGGTTGTTTTGGTTATAATTGTTTAGTGTTTGTAAACGAGCATTCATTCTATTTTGTATTTTATTTAAAATAGCTTTATATTTTTTATGTTTTAATAGTTCAGAGTTTATTTTGTTCATCTTATGGTGATAGAACTCTATAGCGTGAGCCAACAATGGAATGGAATCATTTACTTTACTATTCCCTTTAATTATTCCATTATTTTCTATTATTCTCTTTTCATTATTTAGCACGTCTATTTTTAATTGAACGCCCATAACCTTGTATGAATAGTCAAAAATTGAATCATTTAAAGCAGAAATTCGTCTTCTAATTTTTAGTGGAATTACATTTGTTAAATTAGTATTCAATTCCGGTTCGGGGTATTCAATAGAATATTTGGAGTCCAATAGTATAATATTTCCAGTTGCGTTAATTTGTATACTATTCGGGTCTATTTGAGGACTTATACTTTCTATATAAATTTTGCTAATTCCTTTTGAAACTGTATAGTTTGCTCTTCTCTGTATTTGCGCGCCTTGTTGGTATACAACTACTTTTTTTATTTTGGATTTAATTTTAATCGGTGTGTTTGATAATCCAATACCCGAAATTGATAAGAATAGGATGGTGCTTATTATTTTTTGAATTGATTTTTTTATTTTATTTTGTATCATGCTTGTAATTTTCGTTCACATTAAATTACAATCATATTAAAAATTGGTTCAAAAAAAAAGCGATTAACTTGTAGTTAATCGCTTTTTAAATACGTGTTGAGTAAAATACTATCTGTATTTCCCTAGGCCTTTTGGAGAACCAACTCTATCCATAGCACATCTAAATCCAAGTGTAGATGTAGATAATTCTTCATCTAAAAATCTTCTGTTAGATCCAACTATCCAATAAGCTCTATCTCTCCAAGAACCCCCCTTGTACACTCTTGAGTTATCAGATATTAGTGTTGTTGGCCATGCCGTTCTGTCATTAGTCATAACATCACCACCAGTTAAATCAAATCTTTCATGTTTATTTTGATACATTACTAAGTCGCCATCTCTAACACCTTTGTTAATTAAATCTTTTTTACTTCCGTCTTTACGGTCGTTAAAATCTTTAGAAGATTCAAAATCACCATCCATTACATCTCTGTAATCAGCATTTTGATAATTACGTCTTCCTATATTTTCTTCAGCTGTAACTTCTCTCCATTTCATTCTTCCTGGAGTGTTAGTAATAAACTCAGACATTCCTTTTCTTAACATAGGTATGATGTCAATTGGATATTCTTCACCATTTGGTCCAGTTTTCAATAGTACTAAATTAGCATTGTCAGATATACCTTCAAAGATTCCATCAAAAACTTCAGTTTGAACAGTTTCTGATGCTTCTTTATAATATTGTCCATTTTGCATTACTATTGCATTGTCAATAATTCTATTTAATTCACTTAAGATTAAAATTTCTTGAGTATACATGTCAGATTTAAAGTCTCCTGCCTGTTTACCTTGTATTCCAGCTAATGAATCACTACTGAATTTTCCTTTAGAAGAAAGGTAAATTGTAGAAGGGTCACCGGTGTTATATTGAATACTGTTTCTTGATAGGACATTTTTCCTTACACCGTTGTTCATTGTTGAATCAAAACGTTGTGGTTCATAATTAGAAGACGTAATTCTTTGGTATCTGATTCTTTCAAATTCATGTAAGTATTCTTTTAATCCATGAACGTCATAAAGTATTTGTAAATTCTTTTCATCTAGTTTACCATCATTACCTAAAACTTTAGTCTTGAAAACATTCCCTCTAAATGGTCTAAATTCATCAAAATCTTCAAACGATAACGGTCTATATACATCCATTACCCATTCAGATACATTTCCAGCCATATGGTATAAACCATAATCATTTGGCCAGTAGGAGTCAACAGGGGCAGTAATATCAGCAGCATCATTTAGTGCACCTGCAGCACCCATCATATCACCTCTACCTCTCACAAAGTTAGCTCTAATATCACCTTGAAATTCTGCATTATCTTGTCTAACCCAGTGACCAGTCCAAGGGTATGTTCTTTTGTTTTCAATAATCCCAGCATCTTCCGCATTAGTCATTGAACCTACTAAACCATAATATGCAAATTCCCATTCAGCTTCAGTGGGCAGTCTATAACGTGGTAATAATATACCATCTTCTATTCTCACAATACGTTCTCCTAAGTCTTTTTTCTTACCAGACCATCCACTTTGTGGATCTAAATCAGTTAATTTATTTTCTTTGTCCTCACCTGGTGAATATTGTCCAGCTAAATATGAAGCAGTTGAAAATGGATCTCCAGCTTGGTCAGGGTTCATAGCTAAAATTCCTTCTCTATATAAAATAAATTCATTTACACGATCAGTTCTCCATTTACAAAAATCATTTGCTTGATTCCAACTTACACCAACTACAGGATAGTTTTGATAAGCAGGATGTCTTAAATAGTATTCTACATAAGGTTCATTGTATGCCATTGGAGATCTCCAACAGTTTGTATCAGGTAGAGCATTTTTATAAATCATTGGTAAATCCTCATACGTACGAGAAATCCAGTAAATATATTCTAACCAGTTGAAGTTGGTTACTTCAAACTGATCCATGTAAAATGAAGATACAGTTACTCTTCTTGGCGTGTTATTCCACTCATAAGTTAAATCTTGTTCAGATCTTCCCATAGTAAATGTACCACCTTCTACTAATATCAAACCTGGACCAGTTTCTTGGTCAAAGTGAGGTACCTTTTGAAAACCGCCATTAGCTGGGTTGTTGTATTGCCAACCTGTAGTATTAGATCTCTCTTCTCTACAACCAATTAATGCTATGGCTGCTAAAACTACGATAAGAAAATTTTTACCTTTCATATTATGTTGTTTGTTTATTAAATTCATTTATTTTGGTTCGTTAGTATAACACTAACAAAATAATTGGTTACACTATTTAAAAAGATGGGCAAGAAATTGTTCTAAATCTTTTTGGCTTCTTTTTACAGTTAATATTAAATCCTAATGAAAGTTCATGAGAACCACCACTTGCATTTGTTAATCTTGAAGTTGTAATGTCATAACTGTATCCAAATCTAAAAGTTCCTGCATCTACACCTACGGATAAGATAAATGCATCTCCTTCTCTCCACCATGCACCGGCGGTAAAAGATCCATATTTTACATACATCCCTAAATTCAATTGCATAAAGCCATCTTGGTACATGTAGATAATGTTTGGAGATAATGATGTAGAGTTTGTATATTTAGAAGTTTTACCTAATGGAATATTTGCTCCAATATTTCCCGTGATTCTCATTGGTAACCTAGCACTTCCTAATATCATTGATTCATTTGGTTGGTTTAGGTGATGTGCTGCTACACCAAAATAAAACTGTTTTGAATATCCAACTATTCCAGCTGAAACATCAAAGAATCCTTTAGTTCCCCAGCCGTTATCTAATAAAGTTCCTCTTGGAACATCCCCAGTTTGATAAATAAACCCTTTTCTTGGGTCAATCATATCTCCAAATGTTAATTTATTCCAATCTAAAAACTTTTGATTCCAAGTAGCTTGTGCTCCCATTAGAAATGAGAATTTTCTGTTGACTTGTAAATGATAAGAGTATGCAAGGTTGATTGTTGACCAATTAACAGTGTTTTTTCCGGCCATATCATTAGTAACCATTACAGCAATACCACCTTTGATACTGTTGATGTATTGATCATATGAAAAACTATTTGTAACAAAAGCGCCAGTAATTGAAGGCCATTGGTTACGGTAATTCATATTGAAACGTGGACATCCGTGGGAACCAGCAAATGCTGGATTCAAATATATTGGGTTAGCATAGAATTGAGTAAAAGCAGGGTCTTGTGCTTTTGCTTCAGTTGATATCGTAGTGATAATCACTAATGCTATTATTTTGAATAAGTTTGTTAATTTCATGTGTTAAAGTAATCTTACAAAAATATATAAACGAAAATTGTATTAAATGGTTACAATTTTTTACCTCTAAAATTGCAATAATAACTATTTTTGTTCGTTTTTAAAAGGAAATGAGGTAACTCTTTTTTAATTAATGTTATTTATTGTATGAAAGCTAGAATTTTTATTATTGTTTTATTTTGTGTTTCAATTGTTAAAGCACAAACTAAAAGTGTTGTTTACAATTTTGAATTGTCATCTGATAATCAGAAATGTGTGAATTGTGATTTTGATTCAGAATCTAACGCATTATATACCGTTCAAACCAAGAATATTGGATTAAAAGGAATTTATGATTTATCTTATTCTATCAAGGAAATTGCTTATCAAATTGTTGCAAACCCTTCAATGTTGTCACAAAAGGAATTTAATGAGATTTCAAATTTAAAATTGAATTTTGGTAAGTCTGGAATTGAAAATTATTTAACTCTTTTTATTAACCCATTTGTTCGGGTAGATGGTGTTATAAAAATGATACGAAAAATAGAAGTTGAAGTTAGTTTTGTTGGGCTTCAAATGACGCAAAATAGAGCTACTGAATTTGCTAACGAATCTGTTTTAAAAACAGGTGATTGGTATAAGTTTTCAGTAGATAAAACTGGTGTTCAAAAACTTGATAAAACACTTTTAGAATCTGCAGGTATTAACACGAGTAATTTGAATCCTCAAGATATCAATATTTATGCAAATCAAATACCAGTATTACCCTCATATAACTTCGATTATCATCCAGATGATTTAGTGAAAAACCCGATATTTATTCAAGGAGAATCAGATGGTGTATTTAATGATAATGATTACATTTTATGTTATGTAAAAGGACCTGTTAATGAAACTTTAAATAATGGTATTGGATTTAAAATGCAGAAAAATAATAATGATTCGTTAGCTTATTTTTATCTTGAAATTAATTCAAATACTGTACCAAAACGTATTCAATCAATTCCTAATACAGATAATACCGTTACTCATTCTGTAACATCATTTAATGCAGCTGTATTACATGAAATTAATACATCAAACTTAATTAGTTCAGGTACGAATTGGTTAGGCGAAAGTTTTGATTTTGAACTGCAACATAGTTTTAATATGGAATTACCAGGTGTTATAACAAATGAGCCTATTAATATTGAAACAAGAGCGGCTTCAAAAAATAAATTTGGAACGAGTAGTTTTAATATTAGGGTGAATGGAGTTTTAGTTGATAATTTGTCTTCTTATACCGATAATGATTCCCACCATGAAGGTAGAAATATTGTTTCTGATGCCGTTTTTAATACATCCACATCTCAACTTAATTTTTCGATTGATTTTTCTAGAACGTCTCCATCTACAGTCGGTTGGTTAAATAGGATTACCTTGAATTATAAAAGAAGTTTATCCATGTCAAATGGTCAATTGCTTTGTAGGGATTGGAATTCTGTTGGTACGGGTAATGTCTCTTCATTTTCTGTTTCTAACTCAAGTTCATCTACTTTGGTTTGGGATGTTACAAATCCAAGAGAAGCTAAAAAAATTAACGGAAACCTGTCAGGGTCAAACCTATCATTTAATCAGAGAACTGATACTTTAAGATCGTTTGCTATTTTTAATTCAAGTCAAGCGTTTACTCCTAAATTTTACGCTAAGGTTGGTAATCAAAATTTGCATGCTTTGCCACAAGTAGATTACATTATTGTGAGTCATGCTAGATTTTTAAGTCAGGCGAACAGACTTGCTGATTTGCATAGAAATAAAGGTTTATCTGTTCATGTGGTTGAAATTCAAAAAATTTACAATGAATTTTCATGTGGTGTAGCAGACCCTGTTGCTATTAGATGGCTTACCAAAATGTTCTATGATAGAGCTATTTTGAATCCAGGAACTGCTCCAAAATCATTATTATTATTTGGTGATGGAAGTTTTGATGCTTTAAATAGGGAAACTGAAAATACGGCATTGTTACCAACCTATCGTAGTGTAGATAATGAAGAAGATAATGCGGCTATATCCTATGTGTCATCCTTTACATCAGATGATTTTTTTGGAATGTTGGATGACTTAGAAAGTATGGGGGCATCTGATTTAATTGATGTTGGTATTGGTCGATTTCCTGTCAACACCATTGAAGAAGCTACTCAAATAGTTAATAAAATTGAACATTATATGAATTATGGTTCTAATTTATTTTCAAATGTGTCGTGTAATTCTGGTGGTTCGAATTCTATTTTTGGTGATTGGAGGGGGCGTTCGTTGTTAATTGCAGATGATGAAAACGGTGGGCAATTTGTTAATGATTGTGAAGCTTTGAGTAATCTTATAGAGGGAGAGCATAACGAAATAAATGTATTGAAATTGTATCTTGATGCGTATCAACAGGTGGTTACTTCTGGTGGGGAAAGATATCCTGATGTCGAAAATGCTTTAAATCAATATATTTCTCAAGGTATGCTTACTGTTAATTATGTTGGTCATGGTGGCGAAACGGGGTTGTCTTTAGAACGTATTGTTAGTATTCCAATGATTGAAGAATGGAAGAATATCAATAAGTTGCCTTTGTTTATTTCGGCTACTTGTGAGTTTAGTCGTTTTGATGATCCACATAGAACTTCAGCTGGTGAAATCATGTTATTGACTCCAAATGGTGGTGCTATTGGTTTGTTAACAACAACACGTCTAGTCTATATTAGTTTAAATTCTTTACTTGTTAAAAATTTATATGCAAATATTTTTGATGAAGTTAACGGAGTACCGTTATCTATGGGTGAAATTATCCGATTAACTAAAAATTTGACAGCAGGTAATATTAATATGAGAAATTTCACGTTATTGGGAGATCCTGCTCTGTTGTTGGGTAAACCAAGACCAACTATTGTTACAGATAGCATAAATGGTAATTATGTAACTACCGCAATTGACACAATGAAAGCGCTATCAAAAGTAACTATTAGTGGACATGTAGAAGATAATTTGGGGAATGACTTGCCAAGTTATAATGGTGTCGTTGCTCCTACAGTGTATGATAAATATAAGATTAAATCAACATTAGGTCAAGATAGTAACTCACCAGTTTTAACATTTGATGTTCAGAATAATATCATTTATAAGGGGAAGTCAACTGTGAAAAATGGGAAGTTTGAATTTTCATTCATTGTACCAAAAGATATCAATTATGAATTCGGCAAAAGTAAAGTCAGTTATTATGCTCAAAATGGAATAGGGGATAAAATTGGATTTGATACTTCAGTAGTAATTGGAGGTATTGATCCAAATGGTATAGAGGATGAGCTAGGTCCACAGATTCAATTGTTCATGAATGATGAGAATTTTGCGAACGGTGGTTTAACTGATGTTAATCCATTGTTTATTGCGAATATTAATGATGAAAATGGTATTAATACGAGTGGTAATGGTATTGGACATGATATTACGGCTATTATTGATGGGGAAACGGCAAACCCAATACTCATGAATAATTATTATGAGGCAGATTTAGATACCTACAAAAGTGGAAAGGTTCAGTTTCAATTTGTTAATTTAGAAGAAGGAAGACATACACTTAAGTTTAAAGTGTGGGATGTAAATAATAATTCGTCAGAGGAGGAATTAGAATTTGTTGTCAGAAAGAAAGAAGATATTGCAATAAGTCATCTGTTAAATTATCCAAACCCATTTACCACACATACTGAATTTTATTTCGAGCATAATCAAATTCATAATATAACGGAAGCTAAAATTGATATAATGACAGTAACAGGTAAGTTGGTTAGAACAATTTATTCAAATGTTGAAAGTTGTGCTTACCGTTCAGAGGGGATTCCTTGGAATGGTTTAGATGAATATGGTGATAAATTGGCAAGAGGAGTGTATATTTATAGATTGTCAATCAAGAACTCTGAAGGTAAAACAGATCAAAAATTAGAAAAATTATATATTTTGTAATAACATAGACAATATAAAAACCATTATTACGTATATTTGTAGCGATTAAAATAATATGAAAAAAATAATAACAACAATAGTACTTTCGGTAATAGGATTTACTACGTTTTCACAAGTTGTAGGAGGTACAGGTCAAGAAGAAAAGGCTAGCCAAATTCAACTTAACACTATAACAACTGCAGTTCCATTTTTAATAATCACACCTGATTCCAGAGCTGGTGCATTAGGTGATGCCGGTGTAGCGACTTCAGCAGATGTTAATTCGTTTCATTGGAATACGGCTAAGTTGGCTTTTTCAAAAAATAAAACAGAATTAGGAATGTCTTACTCTCCTTGGTTAAGACAATTAGTAGATGATATTCATTTATCTTATTTGGCAGGTTACCATAAAGTAAGTAAAAGAGGTACTTTTGGTGGGTCGCTACGTTACTTTTCATTAGGAGAAATTACCTTTACAGATAATATAGGAACAATGACTAGAGTGTTTAGTCCAAATGAGTTTGAAGTTTTAGGTGGTTATTCGTACAAATTAACAGACAGAATGGCCTTAGGTTTGAATGCTAAATTTGTATACTCAAATTTAACTGGTGGAACTGGCGTTGGTTCTTCTCAATCGAAAGCGGGTATTGCAGGTGCCGCTGATTTGTCATTTGCGTATTTAAATGATGAAGTTGATTTAGGAAGGTATGATGCTCATTTTTCTTTTGGCGCTACGGTTCAAAATATTGGTAATAAAATTTCTTATACAGATGCGGCTACTAGAGATTTTTTACCAACTAATTTAAGATTAGGTACAGCACTAAAAGTTGAATTCGATAAATTTAACTCGTTAACAGCAACAGTTGATTTTAATAAATTATTAGTACCAACTATTCCTTCTTATGCACCAGATGGAACTATTGTTTCAGGGTTAGATAATGAAGTTGGTGTTGTTTCTGGTATGTTACAGTCGTTTTATGATGCCCCAGGTAATGTAACGGCAAATGCAGACGGAACATTTTCAGTGGCTTCAGGAAGTAGATTTGCTGAAGAGATGAGAGAAATAAATATTGGTGGAGGTTTTGAGTACTGGTATAGTAATGTATTAGCTGTAAGAGTTGGTTATTTTCATGAAGCTGCTTCAAAAGGAAATAGAAAGTATTTAACATTTGGTGCTGGTCTTTATTATAGCTCATTTGGTATTGATGTGTCTTATTTAGCTGCAGTTACTCAAAATAACCCTTTGGCTAACACAGTACGATTTTCGTTACAATTTAAATTTGGAACGAAATCTATTAAGGATTCACCAAGTGTAGATTAATTATGAATTTTAGAATTGGATTTGGTGTAGATATTCACCAATTAGCTGAAGGTAGAGATTTAATCATTGGAGGTGTAAAATTAGAATCATCTTGTGGTGCAGTTGGTCATTCAGATGCTGATGTATTACTACACGCAATTTGTGACGCTATATTGGGAGCTGCTAATTTAAGAGATATTGGTTACCATTTTTCAGATACAGACCCAAAATATAAAGGGATAGATAGTAAAATACTTTTGAAGGAATCATTTAATTTAGTTAAGGCTAAAGGCTATTTGATTGGTAATGTTGATTCTACTGTATTATTGGAAAACCCAAAAGTAAACCCGCATATTGAAACCATGCAAGCTATCATAGCAGACTTATTAGAAGTAGATATTGATGCTGTTTCTATAAAAGCAACCCGTGGAGAAAAAATGGGCTATATTGGAAATGGAGAAGGTATTCAAGCGTATTGTAATGCTTTGATCTATAAAAAATAAGTCATTTAATCTACTCTCAAAGTTTATTAATGTAGTAGAACTGTTACAGTTCTTGTAGGTTTCATTATAATTTGTTTAGAAAATTATAGCAGGATTTTATTACCTTTGAAGCATGGAAAATTTCGAATCTCAATTATTATCACTTTATAACGAAACAAATCAATTTGGAAAGTTAAACGGAATGGAGTTGTTAAGTCATTCTGATGGTCAAATTGAGTATGTAATGACAATTAAGGAAATTCATTTAGCAACGCCTACAACGGCTCATGGAGGAGTGTTGGCCGCTTATATGGATGGTATAATGGGAGTAGCAGCCTTAACGTCTTCTGCTAAAAATCTTTGTTTAGTGTCTACGGTTGAATTTAAAATCAATTATTTAAAACCAGTTTTTTTAGGTGATGTATTAACTGGTAAAGGTGAAGTGATTTCTGAAGGTAAACGAATTATTATAGCCAAAGGAGAAATATTTAACCAAGATGGTGTGTTGATATCTATAGCTACTGGTACGTTTAATGCGTATCCTTATGAAAAGAGTGGAATGGTGTTGTAGTTTGGTTAAATGTAATTATTGCTTTACTATTTTAGAATATCCTAGTGTACCATTTTTTGAAAGGTAATTAATATAATAAATGCCGTTAGGGTAATTAGTTAAGTCAATTTCAGAATTACCAGGTACTTTTTGAAAGGATTCAATTTTTCTTCCAAGTATATTATAGATTTCTATCGTTATATCTTCATTCTTATTAGATTTAATTTTAAAATTAAACTTTGAATGGGTCGGATTTGGGAATGTAGTTATTTCAGGATTTAATTTATTTTCAGTAATACCACATGAAGGATGTACTGAATATCCCGTTTTAATATTTCTAATGGCCCAGCCATTTTTAGTGCTAGAACTTCCATCTGACACAAAATGGAATCTAAAATTTAATGAATCATTATAATCTTGTGACTTTAGACCTATTGCATCAAAAAACATAAGTTCTAAATAAAAAGTTTTGTAGCCATCAAATTCACCAGTGAAGCCGGTCGTGTTATTGTGTAGAGTATCTGTATATCCATAGCTAAGATAGTACGTAATTCATGGAAAAGGCCATCAAAATTAGTTTCAATGACATCATTTAATGTTATTAAGTCATTATTTTGTGTTAGTAAATATGAATTCATGCCATAGAAAGCATTATAACTGTAAGGGCTAAATCCAAACATTTCTGTCGTATCAACTTCAGTATTTAAAAATAACCTCATCCAATAGGTTGAAAGTGTATCGTTATTTTAATTGAGATACTTTAAAGAGTCATTATCAATATTAATTTCAAAATAGCCTCCAGCATTATTTGTATCTGTATCCATTTTATGATCAAATTGGACTACATGGCTACCCCAACTGTTTGGTTGGTGTCGAGTTAAAAGCATATTTACAGAAGCATCTATCTGTCCATTATACATCTGAATTGTATCAGTAACTAATATATTTGTATTGCCAAAAAAAGGCTTGTGACTTTCTCCTATTTGCCAAATAAAATTAATTTGATTAGTTGAGTCTATTGGAAATTGTGAAATGTTTACAGTGTCTAATTGAAAGTTCCAATATGTAAATAATGGAGATTGTGATAATGAAGTAATAGATAGTAATAGAAATAGGACTAAAGAATATAATTTCATAGGTGTTGTTTTCTACAAAATACAACTATTTTAGGATATAAAAAAACCAACTCAAAATTACTTAAGTTGGCTTTAGAATTTTATTAATGTATTATAATTAGTTTACAATGTCATCATAAGCAGATTTGTATTCTTTATCTTCTGGATACCATTGGTTAGTTTTACCCATTATGTCTTTCGCTTTCGCTTCTTGTCCATTTAATACTAATATTTTTGTGTATTCCATAATACCAAGTTTTAATAATTCTAAATCAGCTTTTTTTCTACTTATTAAATCATAGTCATCATTTTCTTCATCAATTGAATATTGCTCAGCATTAATATTGTCGAATAAAGTATTACATATTTTTGTGTATTTTTTGATGTTTGCTTTATCTTTTTTAACATAATATGCAGTTAGTTTTAAAAAATGTGCTCCCATGTTGAATTTGTCGATTTTCAACATCATTGCCAATTTACTAGTCATCCTACTGTATTCACCAGTTTCAGCTAAGTTTCTTAATTCTTCATTTAATGATACTTTTAAATCTGTAAATAATCCCATTTTGTCAAGTACAACAGTACTGTCTTTATCTTTTTGAATACATTTACCAGCATACTTAACAGCATCTTTAAATGCTTTAGGATACTTTTCTAATAATTCATGTCCTTTTGAAATTTGATAATTTGCAATAGACATATAGTAGTATGGTAAAGGATGTTTTTTAGTTTTATCACCTTGTGTATATTTATAAGCTTTTTTTAATAACTTATCATAAGAACCGTCAGCATAGTATTGAATTAAATCATCATATTCTGGTGCTTGCGCATTTGAATTGAATACCAATCCACCTAAAAATAATATTAATAGAGTAAAGTTTTTCATGTTGTTTTGTTTTGATACACTACATTCAAAAGTAGTGCCGTAAATTTTATTATTATGATATTAACGAATATTTAACAAATAAGTTACCGTTTAGATTGAATAAATTTGAATTGGATTAGCTTATTTTATTCATAAACCTTTAAAAGTATATTTAAAATATCTATTGCAGCTGTAGATATTTTTGTCCCTGGTCCAAATATTCCCATTACACCTTTATTGTATAGGTAATCGTAATCCTGTGCAGGTATAACTCCACCTGCAACTACCATGATGTCTTCTCTACCTAAAGCTTTTAATTCCTCCATTACTTGGGGTACTAAAGTTTTATGTCCAGCTGCTAGAGATGATACACCTAAAATGTGAACATCATTTTCAATGGCTTGTTTAGCAGCTTCAGCTGGTGTTTGAAATAAAGGACCAATATCAACATCAAATCCAATATCTGCAAATGAGGTAGATATTACTTTTGCACCTCTATCATGTCCATCTTGTCCCATTTTAGCAACCATGATTCTTGGACGTCTTCCATCTTTTGTTGCAAATGTATCAGCTAATTCTTTAGCTTTATTAAAGTCTTTATCATCCATAGCTTCTGCTGAGTATACTCCCGATATTGATCTAATTGTGGCTTGGTATCTTCCAAAGTGTTTTTCTAATGCATCAGAAATTTCCCCTAATGATGCTCTGTTTTTAGCGCATTCTATGGCAATTGTTAATAAATTACCAGTACTCGCTGCGATATCTTCTAATTTTCTTAACGAAGCTTGTACTTTATCTTCATCTCTATCCGCTTTCATTTTATTTAGGCGTTCAATTTGAGATAAACGAACTTTAGTATTGTCAATTTCCAATATATCAATTGGATCTTCTTTTTCTAATTGATAACGGTTTACGCCAACAATAATATCTTTACCTGAATCAATTCTGGCTTGTTTACGCGCAGCAGCTTCTTCAATTCTCATTTTTGGAATACCAGATTCAATCGCTTTAGCCATTCCACCAAGTTCTTCCACTTCTTGAATACGTTCCCAGGCTTTATCGGTGATTTGTTGTGTTAATTTCTCAACATAGTATGATCCTCCCCAAGGGTCAATGGCTTTTGTAATACCAGTTTCTTCTTGAATGTAAATTTGGGTGTTACGTGCAATTCTTGCTGAGAAATCTGTAGGTAAAGCAATGGCTTCATCTAGTGCATTGGTATGTAGTGATTGCGTTCCTCCAAGACCTGCCGCCATGGCTTCAATACATGTACGAGCCACATTGTTGTACGGATCCTGCTCTGTTAAACTCCATCCAGAAGTTTGACAATGCGTTCTTAAAGATAAAGATTTATCGTTTTCAGGGTTAAATTCCTTCACCATTTTAGCCCAAAGTAACCTACCAGCTCTCATTTTAGCAATTTCCATAAAATGATTCATACCAATAGCCCAAAAGAAAGATAAGCGTGGAGCAAACGTATCTACTTTCATCCCTGCTTTAATTCCTGCTCTAATATATTCGATACCATCAGCTAAAGTATATGCTAATTCTAAATCTGCAGTTGCACCAGCTTCTTGCATGTGGTAACCCGAAATAGAGATTGAATTAAACTTCGGCATATTTTGAGATGTATATTCAAATATGTCAGCAATAATTCGCATAGAATGTTTAGGTGGGTAAATGTACGTGTTACGTACCATGAATTCTTTTAGAATATCATTTTGAATAGTTCCTGCCAGTAATGTTTGATCTACACCTTGTTCCTCAGCGGCAACAATATAGAAGGCTAAAATAGGTAATACAGCACCATTCATTGTCATGGATACTGACATTTTATCTAAAGGTATTTCATTAAATAAAATTTTCATATCTTCAACTGAGTCAATGGCAACACCAGCTTTTCCTACATCACCAACTACACGTTCGTGATCAGAATCGTATCCTCTATGTGTTGCTAAATCAAATGCAACTGATAGCCCTTTTTGCCCTGCGGCTAAATTTCTTTTATAAAATGCATTTGATTCTTCTGCAGTAGAAAAACCAGCATATTGTCTTACGGTCCAAGGGCGAATGGCGTACATGGTTGAGTAAGGTCCTCTTAAGTTTGGAGCAATTCCAGATACAAAACCTAAGTGATCAATTGATTCCATGTCAATAGCTGAGTATTGACTTTTAAGTTCAATTCCTTCTGCGGTTTGAAATGCTGGAGTTCCTTCTTGAATTTCATCAAAAAATTCAGGTCTACCTTCTAAAGGTTTAAATTGATGTCTGCTCATTATTTGGTAGATTTAATGTAATGGTTTTCTAAAATAAATGGTGTTAATGCTTTAAAGTGTCCTCTTACTTTTGAAGGTGTTTTTACGTCTATCCATTCTTCAAGTGTACTTTTATAAGTGTTAATTCCTAGAAGCATTTTTTCATTAGAATTAAGTCTTTCAGTTAAAATTGTTTTATTTTTATCTATTTCAGTTTGAATAAAATTAGATTCCATGGCTTTAATATATCCGCCTTGATTTTCAATTTCTAAAAAAAGAAGCCATGCTTTACTTACTAATTGATTTGTTAAGTCTTCAATATAGTATGATCCATTTGATGGGTCATTTACTTTGTCAAAATAAGCTTCCTCTTTAATTACTAATTGAATGTTTCTTGCCATTCTTTCCGATACTTCATTTGACTTATCGAAAGGCGTGATTAATAAATTGGCGCACCCCCCCAATACAGCTGACATAGCTTGAGTAGTAGAACGCAGTAAATTATTATATCTGTCGTTTTGAGTAATGTGTCTGTAATTGGTTTGCCCATTTACAATTGTATTTTCTAACCAAAATCCTTCTTCAAAGTCCTCAAAAAAGTGATTTAGTAAAAGTTGATAGGCTCTAAATTTGGCAATATTTGTGAAATATTCATCATTTACAGAAAGTGTAGTGTAAAAGCTATTGGCTATTTCTTCTAAAGTATAATCTTCCGATAATAAATGTTGAGTGTATTCACTTAGCTGTGCTAATGAAAATGCCAATTCTTGAATAGTAGATGCACCAGCTAAGCCTAAAGTAAATCCATCAATATGAATTGTTCTAGCTTCAGAGTTTAGTAAGGCTTTATGAAATTGACTAAATTCAGCTAATGTATTATGCCATCTTCCTTGTTCTGTTCCTAAGGTAAGTACAGGGAAACTAACACTTACATTTTCAGATTTATTGTTGGACAAAAACGTATTTAAATTATTCCAGTTACAAACAGATTTATATCTAAATTCAGTAGAAATATATTCCAATTTTACTTCTGTGAATAATTTTTTATAGTGCGTTGAATCATCAGCTTCAATTTGAACAGAATCACAACCGATTTGTAAATGATTTATAATTTTTTCATTGTCATTTCCATTGAAATTCTCTTGAATAAACCAATCATTACTATCAAATGCTTCTAATTCATTTGGCTTTATATTATCTTCTGGATGAAAATAAGCTTTTGTTTCTATTCCTAATTCAGGTGAGTAATTTAAAATGTCTAACGATTTTCCTTTTAAATCTTTTTCAATCTTTTCTACCCATTCTTTTTGAGAAATAGTTGGGAAATCTGTAAATAATTGTTCTGCTTTTGTGGCCATTAAATAAACTTTTGCCTAAAGTTATAAATAATCTTTGACAAGCTTATAAATTAAAGCAATAATTCCAGTTGAAGCGATAAAGCCAGTCACGAATTGACGCCAAAAAGAATACCCATTTTTTACTCCCCAAAAGCCACTAAAAGTTGCGATTAATAAACTAAAACCTACTATTTGATATACCATAATTTTTGCAAAGATAATCTTCTTTATAAAAACAGAGTGTAATGTAAATTACAAATTTCAAACTCTTCTAGGTTTAAATGATATTTCTCAAATTAATTAGAACGTCAAACGCTTTACTGATTAAGTCAGATTTCACAACAATTGTAAATTCATTTGTAGTAGATACAACTTCTTCAATAGTAATGTTTTTCCATGCTAACTTTTTAAGAATAAAATAGTAAACACCTTCTATCTGAACATTATCTTCTGGTAACTTCATTGTTATAGCTGATAGGTTTTCAGTTTTTGAAAGGATGAAATTATTCTCCATTTCTTGTTCTAATAAGTTAACCATTTGGCTATTTATTAAAATAGTTGTTTCATTAATACCTCTTGAAACCGTATAAAATGAATCTGTAATGTTTTCTGATTTTTGTAAAAAACCAGATTGATCTTTAGAGATACCATTGTAATTCTTTAAGTTGTATTTAACAAGATTACTTCTAACTACTAAATCACCAATATTATCAATTACGTTGGTTAATCTTTTTTGAATACTTACATTTTTCGCTAAAGGTAGTCTTCCAATAGACATTATAATTGTACTTTCTTTTATTTTTTTTCCTAAACGTTCTTCCAATTCAGGTTTTAATATTCTAGCTAAAGCACTAGTGTTTATTAGTCCTTCAGATAAGTTCTCTCTTAAAAAAGGAACGTTATTGATTCTGTCTTCGATTATTTTGCTTAATGATGCCATGTTGCAAATATAACAATATGTATTAAATTTAAACAAAAATATTCCATTTTTATTTTTGTAGGTATTTGTTCTTTAGTTTTGTAAAAAAAAATAACATGAACACACCATACTACCAATATGATTTAAAATTACTGAGAGAAACTTTAGATGTCATCCATTCGGAAATTAATTCTGTAAAATTTAAGGTACATTATGCTATAAAGGCAAATAGTAATTCAACAATTTTAGAAATCATAAAGGACGCAGGTATGGGGGCTGATTGTGTTAGTTTGCAAGAGATGAAATGGGCGTTGCAAACTGGGTTTGAATCTAGTGATATTGTTTTTGCAGGAGTGGGGAAGTCAGATGAAGAAATTTTGTTTGCTATTAAAAATAAAATTGGAGTGATTCACTGTGAAGGGTTTCAGGAAGTTGAAATAGTTAATGAAATGGCAGTAATGCTGAATGAAAAAATTAACATAGCGTTAAGATTGAATCCTGATATAAATGCCAAAACACATGAAAAAATAACAACGGGTTTAAAAAATAACAAATTTGGATTCTCTGAATTTGAATTAACTAAATTGATTGAACAAAAAGAAAATTTTAAAAATATTAATGTTGTTGGATTACATTTTCATATTGGATCACAAATTAGCGATATGACTGTATTTGAAGCAATGTGTGATAAAATTAACGAGTATATCGTTTTTTTTAAAGAACACTTCCATCCATTTACGTATTTAAACGTTGGGGGGGGATTAGGAATTGATTATGAGAACCCTGATATAAATATAATTCCTAATTTTAAAGAATATTTTGACGTGTTTAAGTCAAGATTAACTGTTGGTGATTTTGATGTGCATTTTGAATTAGGACGATCAATTGTTGGTCAATGTGGTGTGTTAAATACCAAGGTATTGTATATTAAAGAGTCGGAAACAAAGCACTTTGCAGTAGTTGATGCTGGAATGACAGAGTTATTAAGACCTGCTTTATATAATGCATATCATCAAATTGATTATGATGGTATTTCTTTTAAAAGTAATACAACACCATATGATGTGGTTGGGCCAATTTGTGAATCTAGTGATTGTTTAGGTTCAGATGTCATGTTACCTGAATTAAAGAGGGGTGATATTCTAACAGTTAAAAGTTGTGGCGCTTATGCGGAGTCAATGAGTTTAAATTATAACGGACGTGAAAAAGTACAATCTATTTTTATTAATTAATAATTAGGTTAAGGGTTATGACTGTGCTGTTACTATTTCTATGTTTTCAGTAAATCACTCAAATCAATCACTTGGTTTGGGTGATTTATTTCTAATTTCAATTGTTTTACTTAACGTGATCGGTCATGTTTCAAAAATAATAATAGTAATTTAAAATGATTAGGGGTGGTTTTAAGTGGGGTATAGGAGGTGAAAAAATGGGTTTTCAGTATTTTTTGCATTTGTATTGATAAATGCGTAACTTTAACAAACACCAAAAAAATAACCTATTATGAAAAATTTAGTTTTAATTGATTTTACCGAAGAATCTGAGAATGCATTGAAATATGCCATTGAATTTACAAAGTTAATTAATGGAGAATTAGAAATGTTGAATGTTACTAGTGTTAAGGATTTTTCTGAATCCTATAATCAACTTATGGATATGCAGGTAAGATTTTCAACTCCAGAGTTTAAAATAGGAGCTGTTGAATTGGAGGGTAATTTTGAAGATGAACTGGATAAATATATCACAGATCATAAGATTGGATTTATTTTTAGTGGAACACATAAAAAAAGAATATTTGAACATGTTTTTCCAAGTCATGCATTAAAGTTATTGAATAGGATAAAGGCAAACTTTATTTTTGTACCTAAAAATCTTGTTTCTTATAGACCAATAAAAAAAGTATTAGCTCCTATTTACCCAGATAAGCATTCGCTAAAAAAATTAGAAGCATTACGCTATTTACATAATTTTATTGATTTTGAATTTATTTTAGCAACTTATAAAAGTAAAGATGAAGAATTAAAGAAGACGTTAATTGTTGCGGCAAAACTATTACAAGATGCGGGTATTGAGTTTTCTATTGAATATGTCGGGTATTCAGAGTCTGAATTTCATAGGTTAATTGATAATTACGCATTTAAATTAGATGTTGACTTATTGTCAATTGTTAACTTAACAGAATCAAAAGTGTTCAATCAGGAATCAAAAGGGTTTGTAGATGATTTGATTAGAAATAGACATTACATGCCTATTTTAACAATTCAAGATAAAAATTTGGAAGGTCAAATTAGTTTCGATTATAATTAATTACTTATGTTTTGATTAATTTTGAAGTGTAAGTATGATTTTCAAAGTCTGCTGCTCTAATAAAGTAAAAACCTAGTGATAAATCACTCACATCAATAATTTTGTTGGGGTGATTTAGGTTTAATATTAATTGACCTAAATTATTGAATATTTTCAAATTGCTCAATTCTTTATTTATAATGATTTGTGTGGTAGCTGGATTTGGGTAAAATTTCAGTGTATTAGGTGATGTGTTTTCTTTAAAGCCTAAATCATCAGGGAAATTATAAATTGTACCAGTTGTATCTGCGTTTATGATGGTGCCGATTAAAAAGTTTGTGTATTGATACTCGAAATCAGTTAGTCTTTGAGAAGTGAATCCATAATTGTTATAATTATAACTCACGTTTGTAATGTATTCATGTTGAGTTAATAAGCTGTCTCCGTATTGTTCAAAGTATTGAGTTGTTTTCCCATTCTCATTGGGGAAAATTGCATTTCCATTATTTATATAATTAGTATTATTTATGTTGGTTGATGTTTCATAATATGCTGTATTTGTATGATAGTCTGGATTGTTATATGTAGAATTGAAAAATGGAGAAGTATTTGAGCAAAATGAAATGTTGCCATTTCGTAATCTTATTCCAAAAGTATTTTCTGTTAATTTTGTACAATTGGAAAGTGTAATTGTGTCAATATGATTCAAAGTTGAATATGTATAGTTGGCATTTTCAATGAAACCATATTGTATTGTCTTCTTTATTAGTTTTTTAATAATATATCGAATAGTGTCAGTTGTGCTAATGTTACTGAGGATCTTTATTTTTATATTTTCTGTAAGAAACTCAAGTATTCCAGAATCACTATTCTTAGTTGTATAACAAAACACATCTCCCACATTAAAGTCATAAGTTCTCCAGAAATTAGGTAAGTAATCACCATAAGAATCTTGTCCTCCATGATAACCAACTAGTTCATAATATTTACCTGTATTTTCAAAATCAGGATAACGAATGACTCCGTTGTTTTTTGAAATTATGATAGTGTCAGTATTTGATAATTGAATGATTTTAATTGAGTCTAAAATACCTAAAACAAGTTGTTCTGTTGTACTAATTGTTGTAGCATTTAAACTTATGTTAAATCCCCAAGTATCATTTAGTTGAGCATGTTGTTTTATGGTGTTGACGTCTAAGTTGTATTGGTTATTTATAACATCATTTTCAATAGAGAAACCTAATAATTCTTTAGCGAAACGGTAAATGATTGGTGTTTGAGTTGAAAACCCTTGACATGTATCACAATATTTGAAAGCGTATCCTGTGTAGTAATTCGTATTTAATCCATTAATTAACGTAGAGTCAATTATAATTGTGTTAGTGATGTTTGATGAATCACTGTGTTGAAAAAATACAGTTTTATTTGGATTAACTAGGTTCCAATTCTGACTAAAACTTAGTGTGCTAATAGATAAAAGTACTAGAATGTAAATTGTCTTCATAGGGGTATTATTTAATAATTAATTTTGAAGTGTAAACACTATTTTTATGGTTAGTCCCTTTAATGAAGTATACCCCTTTAGGTAAGGCACTCAAGTTAATCACATGATTTGGATGATTTTTATTTAACACCAACTGTCCTAAGTTATTGAAAATTTTCAAATTGCTTAATTCAGAATTTATGGTAACTTGTTTTGTTGCTGGATTTGGATAAATGTTTAATTGGTTTTGGGTTTTGTAACTGTTAACCTCAAGATAGAAAGGTATTCCACAGTTATAGAAGGAGGTGTTTTTAGATATTAAATTTGTAGTGTTATTACAACCTCCGAGTTGAGGGTCAAAACATGAGTTGTAATAAGAAAAAGCTGCTGAAATATATTGTGATTTCTCGTCAGGAGCATGCCAGTTGTCATAATACAGACTATCATTGTGAGTTAAGGTTAAATAATAGCCAGAATGATGAGTTGTCATTTCAAAACCACAATCTTGAGAGTGTTTGATGGAAATAGTAGTGTCTGCCGAGTCACTGTTTATATTTGTTAAATGGTTAAAATACATTTTTTCAGGTATTTTATATGAAATATAATCATTAGAAATTTTGTATTTTTCTAATGTAGTATCAATTAGAGTTGATGAAGTAAATTCTGGGTTTTGAGTTGAAGTACCATCAGAATGATAAAAATGTGATGTCTTGATGTAATATTCAACAGAGTCCACCGAAAATACAGTTTTTGATAGTATTTCTTTTTCATAATAATCGTGAATAGGACCTCCATATTTACCATATTGAACTACATCTCCAATTTCTAAATTGTAAACATCATGAAAGGTAGGTTTTGTAATAGCTGTTCTTGGATTTTCTTTTCCAACTATTGAGTATTCAGAACTTGAAGTAGGTGTTTCTGTTTCATCTATTGGGTATTGTAATGGGAAGTTGTAAAAAGGAATCAGTTGAGTAAAACCCGTGTTTTTTCCAATTTTAAATGATTGATTATCTAAATAAAACGAAGGATTAGTGGAAGATAGTTGATAGGTTTTAATTGAATCAGTAATACCGAAAAATGTTTCTTGTTGGATAGATGTTACTGTAACTTCAATTGTGTTTCCATTTGAATATGTATAGAATGGGTAACTGTCATTTAAATTTAAAAGTGTTTTGATTAAGATGGTGTCACCTGTTTTGTTAAAAAATAAATTATCTCCATTTGGTTTGATAATTATTTTATGCCCTAACCAACTATCGCCGGCAATAGCTGAACATTCTACATTATTGATATTAATAGTAGGGTTTAGTTTTCTTAAAGTTTTAAAAGGGTAAAAAACAGAGTCTAAATTTATAAAATTAGTAGAGTCAATTTGTGAAGCTATTATATAGTCCTGTCCAATTGCATTAGATTTAAAATAGTTAGTATCAATTGATTTTATAGATTGCCAGTTTTGACTAAAACTGATAGTGCTAATTAGTAGTAGGGTAAATGTGTAAATTGTTTTCATAGGTATTCGTCTTGTTATTGTTATACACATACAAAATTACGAAAGGGTGAGTAGAGTTAATAAAAAAACACAAACCAATATTGATTTGTGCTTTGATATCTGTTAAGTGAAAGGTTACTTTTCTAAAATAGTTTTAATGCTCGGTTTAAAGTATAATTCAGATTTTAAAATTTTACCATCTTCTCTGTAAATAGCTTTTCCATTTTCGTCTAATTTACTCATATTTGAACGTTGAATCTCTTCAAAAACTTCAACAATTTTATCTTGTAAACCATGCTTAAGAATGGTACCACATAAAATGTAAAGTTGATCACCTAAGGCGTCTGCAATTTCAACTAAATCATTGTTTTGTGCAGCTTCAAGATATTCTTCATTCTCTTCTTGCATTAATCTATGTCTTAAGTTGTAATCGTTTTCACTTAAGTCACTTTTTGGTTTGTAGTGGTTTTCGATTCCAAAAGAATCATGAAATTTTTCTACATGTTGAACTATTTCTTTAAATGTTACTTTACTCATGTCTTTATATTTAATGTGTTTTTAATTTCCCGTATACAATTCTATCTTTCCCTTGCATATCTTTAATGATTCTAGTGCCAATAAATCCGCTGTCAATCAACAGTTGTTCTGTTTCTTTTCCGAAATTTTCATGTATTTCAAAAAATAATTGTCCATTAGGGGTTAATTTATTAGTTGCTAATTTAGTAATTCTTTTGTAAAATAATAATGGATTTGTATCTTCAACAAATAAAGCTAATGCTGGATCAAAATCTAATACGTTTTTGCTCATTTTTAATTTGTCAGATTCTAAAACGTAAGGCGGATTAGAGATTATGATGTCAAATAAAGGTAAGTCATTTAGGTCTTCTGTTAAAATGTCTTTTTGAATGAATTGGATGTCCACCTTGTTTAGAGTTGCATTTTTAGTTGCAGTGTCTAATGCTTTTTCAGATATGTCAATTGCTGTTACTTTAGTTAAAGGTAAATTTGATTTTAATGTTATTGGGATACAGCCTGTTCCTGTTCCTATATCTAAAATGTTAAGATCACTATTTTTGGTTGAGGTGAGTATCAAGTCAATTAATTCTTCCGTCTCAGGTCTTGGAATTAAAACATTCTGATTAACAAAAAAGGGGAGCCCATAAAATTCAGTTTCACCAATAATATGTTGAACAGGTTCATTTGTTAATAATCTTTTTACATATGATCTATGTATTAATAATTCAGATTCTGATAATTTGGTGTTTGAAATTCGGATATCAATTTTACTTAAATTGTGTGTGTAGTCACAAATTAAGTAGAAAATATTTTCAATTTCACTTTCCTCATAAACTTCTCCAAGTTTAGATTTATAATATGGTATTAAATCAATTAAATTATTGGTTGTTACGAACATGATGCAAATATAAAAACAAAAAAAGAGGAAGCAAAGAAAGAGGGGGATAAGAAGGAAGGGAGGAAGAGGAGTAAAGGGGAGAAGGATATGAGAAAAGAAGTGTAAAAAAGTGAGATTCAGAAAAAAGAAAAATAGATAAAAAATGAAACAAAAAAAAGGAAACAATGTTTCCTCCTTTTTAATAAAATATGTTTTTGCTTGAGCTCTATTAAACAAAACTCTTCAGTCTTGAATCTTGTCTCTAAAAGCGTAGAGCTCTTGCGTCTTGTTTATTGTCCCATTACAGAACCAAATACTTTTTTCAATAAATCAGTTACTTGCGCAACAGGATCTTTTCTAATTTTCTTTTCTTCTTGTTTTACCATTGTAAATAAACCAGAAATTGCTTTTTCAGTTACATATTTATCTAAGTCAGTTGTTACTTCATTTTTTCCAGCAATGTTTGCGTAAACATTGTATTTTGAAACTACTGGATTCCAATAGTCAGTTAATTTAACTTTTGCAATCGCATCATGAACAACAGGAGAAAACGCTGCTGTTAATTTTGCTGTTGTATTTTTCTGCAAAAATGTTGTAGCGGCATCATCACCACCTTTTAAAATAGCAAATCCATCACTCACTGACATATTCTTAATTGCATCAACAAAAATAGGAGCTGCTTTTTTAGTTGATTCTTCTGCAGCTCTGTTCAATGTTAATTCAATTTTTGACAATTTTTCTTTAACAGCATTATTTATAAAATTACTTTGCAGTCCATCTACATAGTTTTTTGCTTCTATAGCGGATGGAGGGAATGCTAATTTAATTAATTCATTCTTCATGAAACCATCAGTCATAGATGATAAATCAGCCCCTTTTGTTACACCTATTGTTAATGCTTCTTTTAACCCTGAAATTACTTCACTATTGGTTAATGAGGGTTTTGTAGCTTCTCCTGTTGTAGTTCCTCCTAAAACTTCACCAGCAACATCTTCTAGTACATCACACTGTACAAAAAATAAAGTTGATGCTAATCCTAATCCTATTCCTAATTTTTTTAATTTCATAATATTGTCATTTAGTGGTTCAAACTTAATAAATTTGTTTCAATTATATAACTTAGTCATTACAAATAAAATACCAAAAATAAATGAATGCACATATTATAACAATTGGAGATGAGATTCTAGTAGGTCAAACGGTTGATACAAACTCGACACATATAGCTAGGCAATTAAATTCAATTGGTATTGCTGTTTCTGAAATGCAATCTATAAAAGATGAGGAATTACATATTGTTGATTCCTTGGAGATTGCTTTGAGAAAAAATGAAATTGTTATTATTACTGGAGGATTGGGACCAACAAATGATGATATTACTAAAACGGTACTGACTAATTATTTTAATGATGAATTAGTGATAAATACGGAAGTGCTGGAAAGGGTACAAGATTTCTTTATTAGATTTAATAGACCATTTTTAGAAGTAAATAGAAATCAAGCCATGCTGCCAAAAAATGCAAACATTATTATAAATGATTTGGGTACGGCTTCGGGTATGTGGTTTGTAAAAGATTCCAAAATTGTAATTTCTTTACCTGGTGTTCCTTATGAAATGAGAGGATTAATGGTGAAGGTTATAGATGAGTTAAGAGCGCAGTTTAATTTGGGTGGTTTATATCACAAAACTATATTATTACAGGGGATAGGGGAATCTTATTTGGCAAATGATTTGGAAGCGTGGGAAAAAGAAATAACATCTAATGGTATTACGGTTTCCTATTTACCATCTATTGGTGTGGTGAAAATACGATTAACAGGACGTATTTCTAATAAAGAGTATATATTAAAGCAGTTAAATAAAATTGAAGAACAGTATCCAAAACAAGTTTTTGGTTATAATGATGACAAGCTAGAGCGTGTAGTTGGTGATTTGCTAAAATTAAACCATAAGACATTAGGGACGGTTGAAAGTTGTACGGCTGGAGCATTGTCAAGTAGAATTGTTTCTGTATCAGGTTCGTCCTCATACTTTAAGGGGGCAATTGTCTCTTACGCTAATGAAGTAAAGAGAAATTTAGTTGAAGTTGATTCTGATAAATTAGAACAGTTTGGAGCAGTTAGCAAACAGGTCGTGGAGCAGATGGCGATCAATGGATTAAAAAAATTAAATGTAGATTATTGTGTGGCAACTTCAGGAATAGCAGGGCCTGATGGTGGGTCAGATAAGAAGCCAGTTGGAACTATTTGGATTTGTGTGGCAACAAATGATGCTGTTCATTCAAAAATGTTTAACTTTGGGCACTCAAGAGTCAATAATATAGAATCCACTGTGGTTTATGCTATGAATTACTTAAGAAGAATGATGCTCAACCTTCTTGAGTAATAGGCAATTGAAAAAAAAATAAAAAAAAATTGATTTGTTTAGGAAATCAATAAAAAAAAATACTAAATTTGCACTCCCGTATTGGGCGATTAAGATTAAAGATATAAAAAGATGTCAAGAATTTGTGAAATTACAGGAAAAAAAGTGA
>Ga0209292_1000302_pt1 | contig 66161 bp, 58 predicted proteins | sample GOMGulsemesocosm_2_FD_184634 | JGI IMG/M metagenome (GOLD analysis project Ga0209292, IMG submission 184634) | Methane-oxidizing microbial communities from mesocosms in the Gulf of Mexico - GOM9C Gulf of Mexico (SPAdes) (version 2) | ecosystem: Environmental > Aquatic > Marine > Cold seeps... | reverse complement strand
AGGGTGCCTGCTCTGGTATCAACAAAAATCTGTGCTTTTTTAAGGGCTTGGTTATCGGCCTCTTGCATCTCAGGGGTAAAGCCTCCCACTAAATCAAGATGGCAACCCGGGCTTAGCCAATCGCCTTTAATGATAGGCTGTTTACTCATGGTGGCACAGCTTATAATATGAGCCTGAGCCGCAACCTCTGGTAAGTCTTGCTGGCGACAGACACTGGCGTCAATGCCTTCTTCAATGAGTTCATTTACCAGCTTTTGCGCACCTTCAATATTGCGATTAAAAACACTGATGTGTTGTAACGGGCGCACTGCTCTGTGGGCGGCAATCAGATTACGAGCCATACGCCCTGAACCAATCATAAGCAGCCGAGTGGCATCAATTCGTGATAAGTAAACAGAGGCAAGAGCGGAAGCGGCAGCGGTTCTACGGGACGTGAGCTCATTGCCTTCTAACTGGGCCAGTGTTTCTCCCGTTTTACCTGAACTCAATACATAACTACTGGTAAGACCTGGCAGTCCTTTGTCGTTATTGCTCGGAAAAACAAATACCTGTTTTACACCACAATATTCACCTTCAAGCCAAGCTGGCATGAGCAATAGGGTAGCGTCTTGTTCGTGTGGCACATTTAACACATGGTGATGACGTACAGGAGAGACAACCTCACGAGTAAATATGTCTCTTAAGGCTTCCACTAGGCAATGCCAAGGGAGAGCGGCTTTAACCTGTTCAGCGGATAACTGCATACAAGGTCCTTTTGGAGGTGAAAGTGTCGAAGAAATTTTGGAGCAGAGTATACATCTAGATAACCAGATTTATAAAACACAAAAAAAGCCCTCTAAACATATCATGTTTGAGGGCCTTATGCGGCGTCAAACGACGCCTTTAGCGGATAATGCTAATTAAGCATCGATGCGCTTGTACTTGATACGTGTTGGTGTGGCTTCATTACCCGTACGCTGTTTGTAGTCTGCTTCGTATTCGGCCAAGTTAGCCCTTCAAGGTGAAGAGCTATTGACTGCATTTAGGCATCGATACGCTTGTACTTGATACGCGTTGGTGTGGCTTCATTACCTGTGCGCTGTTTGTAGTCTGCTTCGTATTCGGCGTAATTACCTTCGAAGAAGACCGCTTTAGAATCACCTTCGTAAGCCAAAATATGAGTCGCAATACGGTCAAGGAACCAACGGTCATGGGAGATCACAATCGCCGCACCTGGGAAAGCTAATAACGCATCCTCTAGCGCACGCAAAGTTTCAACATCCAAATCATTGGTCGGCTCATCCAGTAGTAAAACGTTGCCGCCTTCTTTTAACAGTTTGGCTAGGTGTAAACGGTTACGCTCACCACCTGATAGGTGTTTTACCAGTTTTTGTTGATCAGAGCCTTTAAAGTTAAAACGACCAATATAGGCACGAGATGACACTTTAAAGTTGTTGATCATGATCATGTCTGAACCGTCGGAAATCTCTTCCCAAACGGTTTTATCACCATCAAGTTCACGCATCTGGTCAACATAGGCAAGTTGTACTGTATCACCTAATGTTACTGTGCCTGAATCTGGCTGCTCTTGTCCTGTGATCATCTTGAATAGGGTTGATTTACCGGCACCGTTACCCCCGACAACACCAACGATTGCGCCCTGAGGCATAGAAAAGTTGAGGTCTTCAATTAGAACGCGATCGCCAAAGCCTTTGCTAACCTGTTCGACATCAATTACCTTGCTGCCCAAGCGTGGACCCGGTGGAATATAAAGTTCGTTGGTCTCGTTACGCTCTTGGAAATCTCTCGAGTTCATTTCTTCAAAGCGGGCTAAACGTGATTTAGATTTTGATTGACGACCTTTGGCGTTTTGACGAACCCATTCAAGCTCAGACTTGATCGCACGTTTGTGAGAAACCTGCTGTTTGGCTTCAATTTCAAGACGGGCATCTTTTTGCTCTAACCAAGAAGAGTAGTTACCTTCGTATGGGATGCCGTAACCACGGTCAAGCTCAAGAATCCAGCCTGCTGCATTATCTAGGAAGTAACGGTCATGGGTTATCGCCACAACGGTACCTGGGTAGTCTTTTAAGAAGCGTTCTAACCAAGCCACGGATTCAGCATCCAAATGGTTGGTTGGTTCGTCTAAAAGAATCATATCAGGCTTGTCTAACAAAAGACGACAAAGCGCAACTCGACGGCGTTCACCCCCTGAAAGGGTTTCAACATTCGCGTCCCAAGCAGGAAGTCGAAGAGCATCTGCTGCCACTTCTAATGCTCGCTCTAGGTTATGACCTTCTTTTGCTTCAATAAGGGCTTCTAATTGACCTTGCTCTTTTGCTAGTGCATCAAAGTCTGCATCCGGTTCTGCGTACTCTGCATAAACCGCATCAAGGCGTGCCATTGCTGTGATAACGTCTTCAAATGCTTCTTCAACGATACCGCGTACATTTTTTGTCGGATCAAGTTTAGGTTCTTGCTCTAGGTATCCTATCTTGATGCCCGGCATAGGGCGAGCTTCACCCACGTGTTCTTTATCAACACCTGCCATGATGCGCAATAGGGTGGATTTACCTGAACCATTTAGACCCAAAACACCAATTTTGGCACCCGGGAAAAATGAAAGGGAGATGTCTTTTAAAATTTCGCGTTTAGGTGGAACGATTTTTCCAACGCGGTTCATGCTATATACGAATTGAGCCATGAGTGAATACTTACTATTGAAAGGTTGATAGGTGTTCTCGACAATGCTATCTCGGTCGAGAACCTGCTATAAATATGAAAGTGGACTAAGGATAGCACAGGGGCATAATAGTCAAAAATATTAAAGCTTAATAATCTATGTATCAGGGTTTAATAAAGCACAATCAGAGCCGCACCTATGACCACAAGTGTGGCCCCTATCCAAGCGCCTAAGGCGGGTCTTTGCCCTGTTGATATCCAAAGCACAGGCAAAATTAACACAGGAACCGTAGCCGAGAGAGTGGTCACTATGCCGACATTGCCTTTTCCTATCCCCCATACAAGAACACTCATACCGACGACCATGCCAATAAAACCTAACAGCATGACCTTAAGGTATGAATGAAGTGAAATAGCTTTCAAGCTGGCGAGGTTCGGGTCATTTTTCTTGTGGTAATAAAGACTGTAGGCAACAAATAAAGCAATGCCCGCGGTACTGACGCGAACGGCCGATACGGCAATAGGGTCAGCGCCATCAAGCAAGGCGGGTTTACTTAAAATAGCGCCAAACACCTGACATAAGGCAGCGGTCAATGCGATGAGAATACCAACCCATAGTGCCCCTTTTGTTTCTTCTAAGGAGGCGCCTTTACTGTCTTTTAAAATATTCTTACGTTTGCCATATAGAATGGCAATCATGGCACCAGAGGTAACGAGTCCACAGGCAAATAATTCGGTATAACTTAATGATTCATCAAATATGAGCCAAGCAATGATAATAGACATGGGGGCATTGGTTGCAAACAGAACACCTGCTCGTCTTGGCCCCAGTCTATGTACTGAACTAAATAGGAAGGTGTCGCCAATAAAAATACCAATCAACCCAGAGATAATTAACTCGCTCTTATGTTGCCATAAGCTGCTTTCAAATGTCTGTCCAAGGCTGGCAATGAGTAACAGCATTAAACTGGCCATCACGATACGCACAGTATTGAAACGGAAAGTACCAAATTCAGCGATCAACTTAGGTGCCATTAGGCTGGTCGTAGTCCAACATAGGGCGGCAACCAATCCGGATAGCTCAATTAATGACATCTTTATTTCCTTATATTTACACGGGTGGAGTTTGCTATGTTGATAGCTCAAGGTAACAAGTGTTGTCCTCTATTTCTAGGGCTTTTCTAACACAATTTTATGGCCTCTTCGTCACTGTGCTCTAGTAGCTATCTGGTGCTGGGGTTGGTATTATTCAACCTCATTAAAGGGTTGAGGTTATTCACTTTTTTATCCAACCTCGCCTCATCAATCATACCTATAGGATGAGTTATGCGATGTCCTTTTTGCGGTGCTCAAGAAACCAAAGTGCTAGACTCTAGATTGGTTTCTGAAGGAGCTCAGGTTAGACGCCGCCGTACTTGTAATGCCTGCCAAGAACGCTTTACTACGTTCGAATTTGCCGAGTTGCAAATGCCAAAGTTGATTAAAAGCGATGGCAGCCGTGTTCCTTTTGACGAAGAGAAACTGCGCCGTGGTATTCAAAAGGCCTTAGAAAAGCGCCCTGTCAGTATTGAAAATATTGAGACGGCTATCATTCGTATTAAAGAGACATTGCAAGCAACAGGTGAAAGAGAGCTTTCTTCCCGCGTTGTTGGCGAAGCGGTTATGATGCAATTACAAAAACTTGATCAGGTTGCTTATGTGCGTTTTGCTTCTGTGTATCGTAGTTTTAAAGATATCAGTGAGTTCAAAGACGAAATCGAACGACTTGAAAATAATTCAAAACAGACACCCTAAAGTGAAAACAAAGCTAACAATAGCAAGGTAACTTATGAGCAACGCAGCCCTTAAAAACCATCACTATTGGATGGCAAAAGCCATTCAACTCGCGAGCAAAGGCCTTTATACCACTCACCCAAATCCGAGAGTAGGGTGTGTTTTGGTACGAGACGATAGTTTGATCGCACAAGGCTACCATAAGGTGACGGGTGAAGGGCATGCTGAAGTGAATGCCATTGCTAATGCTAAGGGTGATACTCAAGGCTGTACGGCCTATGTCACGTTAGAGCCTTGCAGCCATCAAGGCAAAACAGGACCCTGTGCCAAGGCGTTAATCAAAGCCAAAATAAAAACCTTGGTGTATGGCATGCAAGACCCGAATCCAGAGGTAGCGGGCCGTGGTTTGGCGATGCTGGAAGCGGCTGGCATTGAAGTAATAGGACCTGTACTAGAGGCCGATTCACAGGCGTTAAACCCTGGTTTTATCAAGCGCATGACAGAAGGTTTACCTTATGTGCGTTTGAAGTTAGCCATGAGCATTGATGGGCGAACAGCCATGGAATCTGGTGAATCCCAATGGATAACAGGTCCAGAAGCGCGTTTAGATGTGCAAAAGATGAGAGCGCAAAGTGATGCGATTATTACTGGCATTGGCTCGGTAATGGCAGATGACCCTAGCATGACGGTACGTATCAATAACGATAACCTGCCTGCAAAAAGTAAATCAGTGCGTCAGCCTAAGCGTATTATTATGGATACTGCTTTGTCGATTCCACCGGATGCTAAAATTTTATTTCCAACTAATGAAGTGCAAATTTTTTGTTTAGAAGAGCTTGCTCAAGCGGATCACTATAAAGCGTTAACCGACAAAGGCATTGATGTTACCTATACCCAAGCGGCAGAAGAGGGAGGTATAGACCTTGTCTTGGCATTAGAGACCTTGGCTGACCAGGGCATTAATGAAGTGCTGGTTGAAACGGGTGCTGTTTTGGCAGGGTCCTTTTTGCAAGAAGGCTTGGTTGATGAAGTGGTTGTTTATATGGCACCAAAACTATTAGGCTCTAATGCTCGCCCCTTAATGCAATTACCACTAGCGTCTATGTCCGAAGCGGTTGATTTAGAAATGGTTAATTTACGCCAAATTGGCAAAGACCTAAAGCTGACATTCAAACCCTGTTATGACGAAGATGAGGGTGAGGAAGAGTCCTAATTGCCTGTTGTCATAGTTGATTAAAAAATATTCATAAATGTCGTTAGATTTATCGGATTTTGTAGCAATTTTCCAACAATTGTCAGTTGAAAATTGCTACAATCGCCGATCTTCTTTATTGGGCTGTAAATTCTTGCGGCACAAACGGAATAATCGAATAGACTAAGACAAGTGATGATATGAGTTGAGCCCTAATTAAAGAGGCTTTGGCATGCATTTACTTGCAATATTGAGGCAAAAATGAGCGAAGTGGATAAAACATCTGAACAAAAAAAGAAGCCTAAGCGTAAAGCGAAAAAGCCTTCACGTTCACAATTACGTAGTGCAGCGCGTAGCTTTGCACTACAAGCTGTTTATCAATGGCAAATGAACCAAGCTCCAGTGAATGATATTGAAGCTCAGTTTGCAGTTGACCACGACCTAGGCACTTGCGATAAAGCTTATTTTCGCGAACTTCTTCAGGGTGTAACATCAAAAGCGAAAACTTTGGATGACTTATTTGAAGAATTGTTAGACCGTCCTCTTGCTGAACTTGATCCGATTGAACTGGCGACTTTGCGTATCGGTTCTTATGAGTTAGCTGAGCGTTTAGATGTACCTTATCGAGTTGCTATCAATGAAGGCGTGGAATTAGCGAAATCATTTGGGGCGACTGAAAGCCATAAATATGTAAATGGTATTTTGGATAAGTTGGCTCAAAGAGTCCGTCGTGAAGAAATTGCAGCGCGTCGTGCAAGCAAATAATTGATGACTTGTTAAAAGCGCTATTTTTATTAAAAAGCCTCTATTTTATAGAGGCTTTTTTTTGCACTGTGACTGGATTAAGAGCGCGTTATTGAATCTTCCCTGTTCCCCATAGCTTGCTATACGCTTCACAGTGAAAGACCAGAGTTTTGAAGTCCTCAACTTTAATATTGGCAGGCACTTCATACTCACTACTGCCTTCGAAAGAGCTTACCAAAGAAATAAAGACTGCATTTTGTGTTGCGTTATCACCTGTGATGGATGTCTGGCTTTGTTTGGATAAGAAAATTTTGACGTCAGGACCTTCCTTCGCATCAAAACTGTCTAATAGCTGAATGAAATGTTTGCCTTCTTTTTGGATGATTCGCCACTCACCTTCCACTGAATCAGAACCCCAAGAGCTAAACTCCGCGTCTAATGACCCGCTAAAGCGTGTGTTATCGGCAGCAGAGAGGGATGACATGCCTAACAATAGCAAGACTCCAAAAAGGAGGGTGTGTTTAAACTGTTTCATGGTGACCTCTATGTATAAATGACAGATAGACCATCTGATGCTTAAACGCTCAAAATGTTCAATACAGACTTTATATTAGTGAAATATAAATTAAGACGGCTGCAGTCTATCTTTTATTTTGCATGAACAAAGGGTGCCAATTGGCATCAAAGAAAATATACTAGGTCTTGAATTTTTGTATGTCGCGCTTCACTTCCCGTTTTTAAAACAGTCTTTTTTTAAGGTGTAATAAGTGAAAGAGTTTGAGTTAATTGAAAACATTTTTAAAAGCGCCAGCATGGCAAGTATCGAAGGTCGCCAAGACCTGATTCTAGGCATAGGCGATGACTGTGCTCAGGTGCAAGTGCCTCATGGTCAGCACCTTGTTTTCTCAATGGATACGCTCGTTGAAGGTCGTCATTTTCCTTTTGATGCTGATCCTGCTGCCATAGGTTATCGGGCGGTGGCAAGTTGCGTCAGCGATCTTGCTGCTATGGGTGCAAAACCTGCCTTTTTTACTCTGGGTTTAACCCTGCCAGATTCGGACCCCCAGTGGCTTTCAGCCTTTGCCGAGGGTATGGCGGAACTTGCTGAACCTATTGGTTTGGTGCTGGTGGGCGGTGACACAACGAAAGGGCCTCTCACGATTAGTTTGCAAGTGCATGGTTATATTGAGCCTGAGTTTGTGGTGAGTCGCGCAGGCGCTAAAGCGGGTGACGATATTTATGTCACCGGTGTGTTGGGCGATGCGGCGGCGGCTGTGCCCATAGTGACGGGGGAGATGATGGTAAAAGGGGACTTGTATGAACATTTTTATGAGGCTTACTGGCGACCTGAATCGAGATTAATTGCGGCTATGGCATTAAAGCGCGTGGTGTCTTCTATGTTGGACCTTTCGGATGGCCTGGTGCAAGATATTCAACATATTCTTAAAGCATCGGGAGTGGGGGCGCACATTGACTCAAGCCTGATCCCCATGTCTGAGATGCTAAAACAATGGCAACCTGATGCGGCATTGCAACTCGCACTGACGGGAGGCGATGACTATGAACTGTGTTTTAGTGCGCCCGTATCCGCCAGAGAAGAGGTGTCATTGATCACCCAAACCTTACATTTACCTTGTACTAAAATAGGTCAGATCACTGAGTCTGGTTTTACGGTAGAAGGTTATGATGGCCAATTCGAAGGCTGGCAACATTTTTAGACTCAAGCAAGATCTAACGCTTTAAAAACTCATTTTCAAACTGTTAAGGTAAAAGATAAATGGCAAATAACGTACCTAAATCCGTGTGGCGTAACCCGATACACTTTCTTGCATTTGGTTGTGGCTCAGGCACAGTCGATAAAGCGCCAGGCACTTTTGGCACGCTTGCTGCCATCCCTGTTTACCTGCTCATGCAGAATCTGGATTACATGGTGTATTTCTGGATCTTGATAGCCACTTTTATTGTGGGTGTTTATTTGTGTGATAAAACCAGTAAGGACCTTGGTGTTCATGATCATCCCGGCATAGTGTGGGATGAGTTTGTGGGTTACTGGATTACCATGTGGTTAGCACCAAGCGGTTGGGTGTATATCATAGTCGGATTTATACTGTTTCGTATTTTTGATATTTTAAAACCTTGGCCTATCTCATGGTTAGATAAACATGTAGAAGGTGGATTTGGCATCATGATAGATGATGTCTTAGCCGGGATTTTAGCCTTCGCTGCCCTACAAGGACTGATAAGGTTTGGGCTTTAATTGTTCCAAATATCTTGTTAAACGCCACCTTTAGGGTGGCGTTTCTAGTTTGGCTTTAACACAATAAAGCCTGTATCTTCTATCATTAAACTATCTCTAAAACTCAATAAAAAGGATGTTAAGGTGCAAGATTTAGCAAGCTATCTCTCCCTCTCAACTGTCATCAGTGTGTGTTTATTTATCTTTGTGCTGGTGGTGCTAAAAAGCGGTATTAAATTTGTTCCACAAAACCGTGCTTGGGTGATTGAGCGTTTCGGTAAATATCAATCCACCAAGGAAGCGGGATTGAATTTCATTATCCCTTTCATTGATGCCGTTTCTGCCGATCGTAGTTTAAAAGAGCAGGCGCAGGATGTACCGAGTCAATCCGTCATCACTAAGGATAATATTTCGTTAGCCGTGGATGGCGTACTCTATTTTCGTGTATTAGATCCTTATAAAGCCACATATGGTGTGGATGACTATATTTTTGCTGTGACTCAGTTAGCACAAACCACCATGCGTTCTGAGTTAGGTCAAATGGAGTTGGATCGTACTTTTGAAGAGCGTAATCAATTAAATATCAACATAGTCAGTGCCATTAACCAAGCTGCTGAACCTTGGGGTATTCAGGTATTACGTTATGAAATTAAGGATATCGTGCCGCCAAACTCTATCATGGAATCGATGGAAACCCAGATGAAAGCAGAACGGGTTAAACGTGCGCAAATTCTTGAATCAGAAGGTGACAGGCAAGCAGCGATTAACGTGGCAGAAGGGCAAAAGCACGCCCAAGTACTGGCCGCTGAAGCGGATAAAGCAGAGCAAGTTCTAAGAGCTGAAGGTGAAGCCAAAGCTATTTTAGCGGTTGCTCAAGCTCAGGCACAAGCGCTGCAGTTGGTTGGTGAATCAGCCAATACTGAGTATGGCCAAAAAGCGATTCAGCTTGATCTTGCGACTAAGGCGATTGAAGCAAAACATGCCATCGCAAAAGAATCATCAGTGGTGCTACTGCCTGAATCCAGTACGGATACAAGCAGTATGGTTGCCTCTGCTATGACCATTATTAAGACCTTAAATAAGAAGGATTAAAGATGTTAGATTACCTAGCCCAAGGTTTCATTATCCTAGGGATAATATTAATCACCTTGGAAGTCTTGGTATTAGGCTTATCTACCTTTGTACTGCTGTTTGCAGGACTCGCTATGATTCTATCCGGCGGTTTAATGCTGCTAGAGGTGATAGAAACGAGTTGGATTTGGGCCTTTTCATCTACGGCTGTTTTTACCTTGTTGTTATCTCTGATTTTTTGGAAGCCATTAAAAGCGATGCAAAATAAAGTGGAAGTCAGTGAAACTAAAACTGAGTTTAGTGACAAGCAATTTGTACTTGAACAAGATGTGGATATTAAAGGCGAGAGCCAATATCAATACTCAGGCATACAATGGCAGTTAAAGAGTCTAGAACCGATAAGCAAGGGCAGCTTAGTTACAGTGGATAAAATGGAAGTGGGTGTGCTCTGGGTGAGTGCAATAGAGGCTAAGTGATAGGGCTATTTTGATAGAGTTTATTTATCTTAAGAAAAAAGCGCTTAACAAAAGTGTTAAGCGCTGTTTGCAGGAATTAGCAAAAACACCCTTTATTACTAACCTAAGTAACCAAACATTCTAGGTAACCAGAGAACCACATCAGGTACGAGTGTTAGGAATATTAAAGCACCGATAAGCACTGCTATAAAAACCCAAGTTTCGCGTATGATCTCACCCAATGGAATGTTGGTAACCGCATTAATAACAAACAGCAGAATACCGTATGGTGGTGTGATTAGTCCTATCATGCAGTTAACGACGGCTATTACACCAAAGTGGACCAAATCAATCCCTAGTTCTCGACAGGCAGGAATGAATAGAGGCAGAATAACTAAAATAATAGTGGATGCGTCTAACAAAGCCCCAAGGAATAATAATACCAAGTTAATGCAAAGTAAGAATACAACCGGATCCATATCTATTCCTACCAAGGCCGCCGCTAATTGGTTAGGGATATTTTCAGATGCCACAATATAGTTCAGTATTAAAGCACCACCGATAACCAAACCGACTGTTGCTGATGACTTGGCTGAACTCACTAGGATCTCATACAAGGTTTTAAGCTTTAGAGCACGGTAGAAAAAAGCGGCTAAAAATAAAGAGTATAAAGCTGCTACGGCTGCTGCTTCCGTTGGTGTCGTTACGCCACCATAGATGCCATATAGCAAGATGGCAGGCATTAATAGTGCAGGAAAAGCTTTTACAGTTAATCCTGGAATCAACTTAATTGGCACTGGTTCCTCTAGCTCAATACCACGTCGAGTACAGATAATGGCATTCATTGTCATTAGTACGACACCCATTAATAATCCAGGGACTATACCCCCTAGGAACATATAACCGATCGACTGATTAGAGACCAAAGCATATAACACCATGGGAATGGATGGCGGAATAATAGGGCCTATGGTTGCTGATGCTGCTGTGATTGCAGCCGCGTAACCCGCTGGATAACGCCCACCTTTAGTCATCATCTCGATAATGAGCTTACCAATGCCTGCAGCATCAGCGACCGCTGAGCCTGACATACCTGAAAAAATCAAAGAGCAGACTACATTTACATGACCCATACCACCGCGAAAGCGACCAACGCAGGCGATACAAAAATTTAATAGCCGATCTGAAATAGTGCCAGCATTCATAATGTTAGCTGCCACGATAAACAAAGGCACAGCAAGCAGAATAAAGCTCTCATATAAGCCAGCCATAATTTGCTCACCGGCTAGGGCGATATCCTGCCCAGCAACAGCGAGGTAAACAATGGCGGATATGATGATAGAGAAAGCGATGGGTGTTCCTATACCGGCTAGAAACAAAAGGGCCAATAAGCATAAAGCGAACTGCATGGTCACGACGAAACACCTCCATGATCACCCTCATTATCTTCAGGAAGACCTTTACGAACTAACATAATTAAACGGGCACTATAGCCAATGACAGTGGCGACTAAGAATGCGGCATAAATGCTGTAAACGTCGCGCATTGGTATGCGTAAAGTGGCACTCTTTTTGATTTTTAGAAAGTCTATCCAATCCCATGTTGGGTAAATAGACCAGCCTAAAGCGACAACAATAGATGCAGCACTAATGAGCGCAAATATACGTCGTGTTTTAGGGCGAACACCATAATAAATCACATCAAAAGTAACATGATCATCGTGTCGGACAACAAAAGCACAACCAAAAAAGACAACCCAGATCCAAAGAGTAAGGCACAACTCGAGAGTCCAGCCAAAAGGTTCAGAAAATAGGTAGCGTGAGGCAATTTGTAAAATGAAGGTGAAGAACATGACGGCAAGCATAGCTGCCGTCACTCCTTCTGCTCCTTTACGGAGCCAAGTTTGAAGTCTCTTCATCTGTTAGCTCCGATAGAGTTTGGTTAAAGAGCGTTAATTTTATCAATCAGACCATTAGGCCAATCTTTTGCGAAATCAGACTCTTGATACATTCCTTGTACACGATCGCGAAAAGCCGCAACGTTTGGCTCATATACCTTAAGGCCTTGATTTTTCAAGAAGTAAACTAATTCATCTTCTTGTGATAATTGTAGTTGGCTACCATAACCTGAGGCTGTGTTGGCTGCTGCTTGAAGTTTAGTTTGTTGATCAGTTGTTAAACTTTCCCATACAGAATTGGAAATAGTTAGGTAGTTTAAGTCAACCAGATGAGAAGTTAGTACGATTTGTTTGGTGACTTCATAGAATTTTTTATCTACAACGGTTGGTAGTGGGTTGTCTTGACCATCTACAGCACCAGTTTGTAGGCCAGTATAAACTTCAGAGAAAGCCATAGGTGTTGGGTTTGCTCCCAGTGCTTTACCTAGGAATTGCCACGCTTGTGTGCCTGGCATACGTAGATTGACACCTTTAAGATCTTCCGGGGTTTCTATACGCTGGTCGGTACGAAGGTTGACTTGGCGACGACCAAGATAGATAACAGATAGTAGCTTTAGGTTAAGTTCTTCTTTTACTTTCTCTTTAAATGGATCCATTAATGGATCATTAAAAACAGCTACCTGATGCGCAGCATCACGGTGTACATAGCCTGCAGTAAATATAGAAAACTCAGGGAAGAAAACAGCCAGCTCTTGAGTAGAAGCCAATGCCATCTCTAAGTTACCACGAGCAATTGCTTCTAGCTCTGTACCTTGCTTGAAAAGGGATGAGTTCCAATGGGGTTCAAATGTTGCAAAGTCCGCCACAGCAGGGGCGAAAATTTCAGTTAGAGCTGTCGCTCTATTCTCTGTTGCAGAGCTTGAAGATGCTAGGCGCAGCTTGATTTTATCTGCGGCATAACTGGTCGCAGCCATTGGGCCTATAAGTATCGCAGAAGCCACAGCAGTACATAAAAGTCTGCGAGTTAATTTCATAGTCATTGAGAACTCTCCCGTTAATACGTAATTACGTTATTTTTATTGTTACAGATATTTCTAATAAGTCCCTTTTTACTCAGAACTTAAGTTCAAACCGCTTTCTCAAGAGGTTTATTTTTTGCGAGCATTTCATCTAGCAAAACCATTTCTCCACTTGTTGCAGATCTTTGAATCGCTTCAACAACACATAGAGATTTCATTCCTTCTTCGGCCGATATTAGGGGCTCTTCGGAGCCCTTAATAACGTTTATAAAATGATTAATTTGAGATAACAAAGGATCTACATTTGATTTCGAAAACGACTTAGCACTGATTGGCGATTTCCAATGGCCTCCGCTTTCATGTTTCCAAAGGCGAATGTCAGGTACAGATAAAGAGCCTTTTGTTCCACCTATCATGTAACAGCTTTCTGGCGTTGCGCTAAAATCAGGGTTCTCTCCGGATGTCATTTCCCAGCTCCAAGGCGATTGCACCGCATCTGTTACACTTAATGTGCCCAAAGCTCCCGACTTAAACTTGATTAATACGGCGGCAGTATCCTCTGTTTCAAATTTACGTACATTGTTTGAGGCAATGGCTTGAACACTCTCAACATCACCACATAGATACCTTAATAAGTCGACATCGTGGATGGTGTTAACCAAGATGGGACCAGCCCCTATTTTTCGGCGCCATTCAGGCGCAAAGTATTCTTCAGGCTTATAAAACCAGCAGGAAGCGTGAACTGTGGTTAATTGACCTAACTCACCGTCTTTAATAATCTGACGGGCTTTTTGAATCAAGTGATTATGGCGTCTATGATGACCTACTAAGACTGGAACATTTGCCAATTCAGCCGCTTCGATAAGCTGTTGAGCTTCTTCAAATGTCGTAGCTATCGGTTTCTCTACAAGAATGGGGCAGCCTGCGGCTATACATTCTAGTCCGTTTTCAACATGAACTTGATTGGGGGTTGCTAGAATAACACCGTCAGGTTTGGCTGTATTAAGCATCTCTTTCAGAGAGGAGAACCATTTAACGCCAAGGCTATGGGCGTAGGCTTTTCCTTCTTCTGTTGGATCTACAATCGAATCCAACTCCATATCATTCACGGCACCTTGCATGACTTCTATGTGACGTCTACCAATCAGGCCGGCACCCGCTAGAGAAATTTTCACTTTGCTGCTCATATTCTTATGCCTGCTATAAAGCTTTTATCATTATGGAACAAAAATCTTAATGCTCTAAAAAGGCGATCTAGATCACACAATGAGCTATTGGTACTTGATTCTTATTTCTATTTTTAATCTACGAAAGACTATATATCAGTTTTTTTTTAAAATATATGATATTTTTATAAAAATATTTATTTTTAATAAAAAGTAAAAATATGTTAAATTTATCAGACATTTACTAAATCCATTGGCTAATGAAATAACTATGCAAAAAATCAGTCAAACATCGACAGTTGGCCTTACGACTTATGAAGCTATCAGAAATGATATTATTTTTGGTCGTTTAGAACCGGATACAAAACTTAAATTGAGTAAGATGAAAGAGGCTTATAGTGCGAGTGTATCGACACTGAGAGAGACTCTTAATCGATTGGCAAGTGAAGGTTTTGTTATCGCAGAAGAGCAAAGAGGCTTTTTTGTTGCGCCTGTTTCACCTGAAGATTTACGTGAAATATCCGATTTGAGGATCTTGCTTGAATGTAACGCACTTGAAAAATCGATTCTTAATGGCGACACAGATTGGGAAGCAAATGTGGTCGCTGCCCATCACAAATTACATCGCATGGAAGAGCAGATGCTTTCCGGTGATGAATCGCAAAAAGAATTATGGAAACAGCATGATAAAGAGTTTCATCAAGCGCTTATTATGGCATGTGGCTCACAAAACTTATTGAATGTGCACAGTATTGTGTATAGCAAATATTTAAGATATCAGATGCAAGTATTAACCTATCGCGGTGGCGATGCCGCCGGTGAACACCGTAAATTGTTTGAAGCAGCTCTTGAAAGAGATGTGGAAAAAGCCATTAAATATCTGCGTATTCATATTGAAAGCGGCTTGGAACATACCTTACGAGTGTTTGGTCAATCCACTTAAATTGCTAGTGTGAAGTGTATACCGCTTCGCACTTTCCCCCTCTCCTGTTTTGTAAATTACCACTCATTTTCTTTCATTTTATCTCCTGGCTTCTCATTCGCCTGTTTTCCTATTGTTCGCATCTCTAGTTACTTATAAAAACTCGAACTTCTGTAAATGTATGATATTTATAAAAATATAATATACTCTGTTGTTTGTTGGCTTTATTTGATTATCTCGTTTTGTCTTTGGTGACAGGTTATCTATGCTCAAAAATTATAGTTGTAGGCTTGTTTTCCTTTGTTTATGTGGTGAAATATAAAGATATTATATGGTTTTTTTTATATTCATTGATTGTTTTAAAAGTATCTATATCAAAAATGAATGCACTTTTGAACTAAATGAAATAGTTAAATCGAGTAAATAATAGAATACTGAAAGGGCATAGTTATTCTTTTTAGCCACTCAGTTGGCACATTTATTTGTTGCTTAACTTAAGTGCAAATATAAATCCGATTTACAGTAGAGATTTTTCTCATGATTATAGATTGTCACGGCCATTACACTACGACGCCACCTGGCGTTGATGCGTATCGAAAAAACCAAGTGAAAATGTTGGATCAAGACCCTTCCTATATTGGTGAGAAAGGCCTCTTTAATGTCACAGATGCAGAAATTCGCGAAAGTATCGAGAGTAACCAGCTGAGACTACAAAAAGAGAGAGGCACAGACTTAACTATCTTTTCTCCAAGGGCTAGCTGGATGGGGCATCATATTGGTAATGAATACACCAGCCAGTTTTGGACTGAGCAACAAAATGATTTAATTCGTCGTGTGTGTGACCTTTTTCCACAGAACTTTGCCCCTGTGGCACAACTGCCTCAATCGCCGGGTGTCGCTCCTGAAAAGTCGGTTAAAGAAATTATTCGTACGGTTGAAGAAATGGACTTCATTGGTATTAATCTTAATCCGGACCCTAGTGGTGGCTTTTGGCAGGATAGCTCTTTAGCAGATCGCGCTTTTTATCCAATCTATGAAAAAATGAGTGAGTTGGATATTCCTGCCATGGTGCACGTGAGCGCCGCATGTAATGACTGCTTTCATACTACGGGCTCTCACTATTTAGGCGCTGATACGACCGCTTTTCAGCAGTTAATGATGTCTGATGTGTTTAAAGACTTCCCTGATTTGAAAATCATTATTCCCCATGGAGGTGGTGCCGTTCCCTATCACTGGGGGCGCTTCCGTGGGCTTGCGCAAGATAATGGTATTGCACCATTAGAAGAGTCAGTGCTCAAAAATATCTATTTTGATACCTGTGTTTATCACCAAAAAGGCATCGACCTTTTACTCGATATTTTACCTGCTGAGAACATTTTATTTGCCTCAGAAATGATAGGGGCAGTACGAGGTATTGATCCAGAAACGGGCCATAACTTTGATGATACTAAGCGCTATATTGATAATTCTGACAAGGTGTCTGCAGAAGATAAAATCAATATTTTTGAAGGCAATGCTCGTCGAGTGTTTAGCCGCTTACAAGCTTAGGGGGTAGGTGATGAGAGAAAACATTGTAGTTCAACATATAGCAAGAGCTGATGCTGAAACCATTGCTGGCTTAGCAGAGTGTGGTGTGGCAACGATTCATGAATCCCAAGGACGAGTCGGTTTGTTAGCTCACTATATGCGACCCATTCAAATGGATAAATGCATTGCCGGCTCTGCTTTAACGATTTCTGGGGCGGCGGGTGATAATTGGATGATGCATGTAGCAGTTGAGCAGGCCCAAGCAGGAGATATTTTAGTCTTCGCGCCTACCTCTCCCTCAAATCATGGCTTCTTTGGTGATTTGTTAGCCACATCGGCTCAATCGCGAGGGGTGCAAGGCTTGATAATTGATGGTGGTGTTAGGGACACCCGTGATCTGAGGCAAATGGATTTCCCAGTTTGGTCCAAGGCGGTGTTTTCTGAAGGTACGATTAAAGAAACCCTAGGTTCCGTGAATGTGTCTATTGTGTGTGCTGATGCCTTGATTCATCCGGGTGATGTCATTGTCGCTGATGATGATGGTGTGGTGGTGGTGCGCAGAGAGAGTGCAAGCAAAGTGCTGGAACTTGCCCGTGCACGCATGGTGATTGAAGAAGAAAAGCGGGTGCGAATGGCCAATGGAGAGTTGGGTTTGGATATTTATAACATGCGTACACGCCTTAAAGAGAAAGGCCTGAAGTATGTCTAATGGTATTAACTGCATGTGGATGCGTGGCGGAACGTCAAAAGGGGCCTACTTTTTAGCAGAAGATTTACCTGCGGATAGGGCCACTAGAGATCAACTGTTATTAGATATTATGGGGTCACCCGATAGCCGTCAGATTGATGGCATTGGCGGCGCTGATCCGCTGACGTCTAAAGTGGCGATCGTGTCTAAGTCTGAGCGTTCAGATGCCGATGTTGATTATCTTTTTCTACAAATTTTTGTTGATCAGGCGGTGGTGAGCGATAGCCAAAATTGCGGCAATATTTTAGCGGGTGTTGGCCCATTTGCGATTGAGCGAGGCTTAGCAGTAGGGCAAGAAGGCCGTACAGAAGTGCGAATCTTTATGAGAAATACTGAGCAGGTGGCAACCGCGTTAGTGCCAACGCCTAATCAAGTCGTCAGCTATCAGGGAGAGGCCAGTATTGATGGTGTTCCTGGTACAGCTGCGGCTATCGAAATTACCTTTAAAAACATTGAAGGTGCGAGTTGCGGTTCGTTACTGCCCACAGGTAAAAATGTCGATGTGGTCGATGGTGTGCAAGTCACCTGCATTGATAATGGTATGCCAGTGGTGGTGCTTCAAGCGCGGGACATGGGAATCAAAGGGGATGAAAGTCGAGACGAGCTGGAGGCTAATAGGGTCTTGAAAGAGCGTTTGGAATCAATTCGATTACAGCTAGGTCCGAAGATGAATTTGGGTGATGTTAGTCAAAAAACAGTTCCCAAGATGACGCTTGTAAGCCCTGCAATAGCAGGTGGAGCAATTACGACTCGGACTTTTATTCCTCATCGCTGTCATGCCTCTATTGGGGTTCTTGGTGCGGTGAGTGTGGCGAGCGCTTTGTTGTTACCTGGGTCTCCGGCTAGAAAGGTTGGTGATTTAACACCGGGTTCCCGCCAAACTTTGAAAATTGAACATCCTATTGGTGCCATGACAGTGATCTTGCAATGTACCGATGAGGGTAAGGTGGATTCTGCTGGGATCTTAAGAACCGCGCGAAAATTATTTGACGGTAAGGTGTTTGCTCATACGAGTGAGTAAGTACTTTAAACAAACAAGATATTAACCTAGGTAAAACATATGATGGATGCCGATTATCTACCTTTTCACCCAAATCCGAGTAAATCAAGCTTTAACGTGCCAAAAGGTGCGGTAGATGCCCATTGTCATGTGTTCGGGCCTGCTGAGCAGTTTCCTTATCATCTCAATCGTAAGTACACCCCCTGTGATGCATCCAAGGTATCGCTTTTTTCGATACGGGATTATTTAGGTTTTTCACGTAATGTTATTGTTCAAGCCTCTTGTCATGGCACCGATAATCGAGCTTTGCTTGATGCGCTGCAAAGCGCGGGTGAATTGGCTCGTGGTGTGGCTTTTGTTGATGTGAATGTGAGTGATGAAGCCTTAGTCGAAATGCATGAGGCGGGTGTGCGTGCCGTGCGTTTTAACTTTGTAAAGCGCTTGGTAGATAGCACACCTAAAGAACACTTTATTGCAATCGCAAAGAGAGTGAAATCCCTTGGCTGGCATATAGTGGTGTATTTTGAATCACCTGATTTAAAAGAGCTTACGCCATTCCTAGAAAGTTTAGACATGACGCTTGTGGTAGATCATATGGGCCGACCTGATGTGGCTAAAGGTGTGGAACATCAAGATTTTCAAGCCTTTATGTCTTTATTAGAAAGGAATCCAAATATTTGGACTAAGGTAAGTTGCCCAGAAAGACTGACTCAGCAAGCGCCTGATTATACTGATGTGGTGCCTTACGCTAAAGCCCTGGTTGAAGCTTTTCCTGATCGTGTTCTGTGGGGCACAGATTGGCCGCATCCGAATATGAAATCCCATGTGCCAGATGATGGTCACTTGGTGGATGTGATTCCACAGATTGCGGTAACACAGGCGTTACAAACAGCCTTACTAATTGATAACCCAATGCGACTTTATTGGAGTGAAAAATGACAAGCAAAGAGATGACGGAGATTCCCGGTACTATTATGTTTGATGGTGCCATGTCACGTTTAGGCTATGGCTTAAATAAGATGTGCTACTCCTTTAATGAGCAAGCTGCTAGGGATGACTTTCTTGCCGATGAAATGGCTTATTGTGATTCATTTGGACTTAGTGAAGAGCAGAAAGCCTGTATTAGAGCGCGTGATGTTTTAGGTCTGCTGAAACTAGGTGGAAGTATTTATTACTTGGCAAAGTTTACAGGGGTAATGAAGTTGAATATGCAGGATTGTGGTGCACAACAAACGGGTATGACTGTTGAGGCATTTAAAGCAATGCTGGTTAAAAATGGGGCAGGAGACGTCTAGATGGCAAATATTATTGGAGCAGTAACCACATCTCATATTCCCGCAATTGCGAATGCAATGGCGAATAAACAAGAACAAGAGCCTTACTGGAAGCCTTTTTTTGATGCTTATCCACCCGTACGCGACTGGTTAAATGAGAAAAAGCCAGATGTAGTGGTGCTTTTTTATAATGACCACGGTTTAGAGTTTTTTTTAGATAAAAAACCCATGTTTGCCATTGGTACCGCCGATCAATATGAGAATACCGATGAAGGTTGGGGAATACCGACCATACCGCCAGTAACAGGTGAAAGTGAGTTGTCTTGGCATATTGCCAATGAGCTGGTATTTAATGGTTTTGATATGACAATCTGCCAAGAAATGCGGGTGGATCACGGGGTTACCGTGCCTCTTAATCTGATGTGGCCTGGTCACAACTATGGCCATATTAAGGTGATTCCGGTTTGCATAAACTGTGAAATGCATCCTATGCCGCAACCTTGGCGTGTTTATCAACTAGGTCAAGAAATTGGTAAGGCGATAGCATCTTTTGATAAAGAACTTGATGTCGTGTTATTTGGCACAGGTGGCCTTTCCCATCAACTTGATGGTGAAAGGGCGGGATTGATTAACCGCGAATTCGACCTAGAGTGCATGGATAAGTTAGTGAATGACCCCGAGGCTTTGACCCAGTACTCAAATCATGACTTGATTCGGATTGGTGGTGCTCAAGCGGTTGAACTGAATATGTGGATCGCGATGCGTGGTGCTATGCATGGTAAGGTCACTAAGTTACACGAAAATTACCATGCACCTATTTCAAATACGGGAGCTGGCCTTTTATTGTTAGAGCATGAAATGCCAGAGGCATAAAAGTAATAAGCCAACAAAAAAGCTAATTCATTAACTGAATTAGCTTTTTTGCATATAAGTGATGAGCTTTAGAAAGTTTCAGTATCTATCTCTGCTTGTTGTGCGGCACTATACCTTGCGCCAATCACGTTATTTTGATTGATCATGGCATCCAGTTTTTGCAGCTGTTCAGCTGATAAAAAGATCTCTTGAGCCGCTAAGTTTTCTTCCATGTTTAAGGCGAAGCGTGAACCAGGAATCGGCAAAATATGCTCACCTTGATGAAGCAACCAAGCCAGAGCGAGTTGAGCAGGTGTGCAGTTTAAGGATTTGACTAACTGGACATAGGGCCTCAGAAGCTCCAAATTTTGAGGATAATTGTTGGCGCTAAAGCGTGGCATGTTATTGCGTATATCAGTAATTTCTAACAGATTTCTGTGGCTGAGTTGATTGCCCAAAAATCCACGCGCTAGGGGACTAAAAGCGACAAAGGCAATGTCGTTATCTTGGCAAGCTTTAAGAGTGGCGATTTCTGGGTTACGTGTCCACAGGGAGTATTCAGACTGCAAAGCGCTAATAGTATATTCTGTATGTCCACGTAATAAGGTATCAGCACTGACTTCGGACAAACCAATGGCACCAATTTTCCCTTCTTGTACTAGCTCTCCTAACGCGCCGACACTTTCTTCTATGGGGACTGACATATCTAATCTATGCAGGTAATACAGGTCGATATGATCGGTTTGCAAGCGTTTTAAACTGTTTTCACATTCTTCTCTTAAGGTTTTAGGGTCGCCTTTAATGCGCTTTTTACCATCAGCAATGGCCATGCCGCATTTACTCGCGAGAAAGAAGTCTTGGCGTTTGTGCTTTAGCGCTTTACCTACCAACAATTCATTCTTACCCGCTCCGTAAAGGGTTGCCGTGTCAAAGTGACGATAACCCATATCAAAGGCGCTATTCAGTGTTTCTACAGCGGTTTTCTCGTTGACTGGGACGCCGTAAGCATGGCTTAAATTCATGCAGCCCAAACCAATACGAGGCTGACTTCTATCAAGAAGGTTTGTTATGGACATAAGGGGTCCTTAGAAAAGGGAAGGCTGGGATCATCATGAAATGAGGATGTGTGAATGGTTAATAACACTAACCAGATTTGAGCATAAAGGAAAGCAGGCAGTCTGCTTTCCTTCGTTATGATTTTATAACAAGCACTCTTCGATACGATGTAGCGTTTGCATAGCCGGAAGCACCTGGGTCACGCTTGAATTTGGCTCTCTTCCTTCGAGAATTGCAGCAATAAATTCACGGTCTTGTAGCTCGATACCATTATTAGAAACGGCAACACTGGACAGGTCTATTTTGTTTTCATTGCCATCAAATAAATCATCATAACGGGCTAAATAGGTGCCATTATCACAGATATAACGAAAGAAGGTGCCGAATGGACCTTCGTTATTAAAGGATAGGGAAAGGGTACAAATAGCGCCGTTAGGCACTTTCATTCCTATGCTCATATCCATCGCAATGTTAAGTTCAGGGTGAATTGGCCCTTGTAAACCTTGTACTTGCTGGGCGGTTTCGCCTGTTTGATATTGGAAAAGGTCAACTGTGTGGCAAGCGTGATGCCATAATAAGTGATCCGTCCAAGAACGAGCTTGGCCTAATGCGTTGGTATTAGTTCGACGGAAGAAATAGGTTTGTACATCCATTTGTAACACCTTTAATTCGCCTGCTTGAACCTTATTGTGAATCCATTGATGACTAGGGTTAAAGCGTCGTGTGTGTCCAGCCATAGCCACTAGCCCAGTGCGTTGTTGGGTTTCAACCAAGCGTTTGGCATCCTCATAGTTGTCTGCCATGGGGATTTCTACCATCACATGTTTGCCCGCTTCTAGACATTGAATAGATTGTTCAGCATGCATTTGAGTTGGTGTGGCAAGAATCACAGCATCCACATCGCCTCGGCTTAAGCTTTCAGCTAAATCAGTTGTGTAGTGAGGTATATTTCGTTCCTCTGCGAAAGCCTTGATAGAATCCAGATTACTGCCTACAACTGAGGTCACTTCTGCCCCTTCAATGGCAGCAATAGCGTCCATGTGCTTTTTACCAAATGCGCCTGCGGCACCTGCAATACAAATCCTCATTATGCTCTCCTACAAAACGAACAAATTAATCTTGGTTGAGAAAAATTCTGATGTTAATAATTTAGCATCAAGACTCACGTCTGGATAATCAATAATCTGCTTTAGGTATTCATTTTTGTGATTGCCATTTTAATCAGATAAGGCGTCGGCGACGTTTTTTAAGATTTCCATGAAGGCATTTTGAGTTTCAGTTGCTAGCCAGTTTTGACGGCGACAAATGCCGATAGGTCTATTGGATTGATCAAGTAAGTAGGGGATTAGAGCCAAAAGGTTATGCTCTATTTCTCGTTCAACTTGATGAGCTGAAAGAATTGTAAGGCGATCACTTTCAAGTAGAAGTTCTCGTATAAGAATTTGAGAACTTGATTCAACTATGCGGCTAGGCGCTTGAATATCAGCGGCTTGAAAAATGTTTTCAAAACTGGTGCGAGTTGGTGTGCCTTGGGGAGGAACAACCCATGCATATTCTGCTAGCTGCTTGGCATCTATGTGTTGTACTTGACTGAGAGGGTGACCTTGACGACCGATGACGGCCAAAGGGGGACTCCATAATATGTCTTGAATGACATCATCAGCCGGTGATGGAAAACGTAAGGCACCCAAAATCATATCAATGTCGCCTTGCCTTAAGTGATGGAGCAAGTCAGCATAGGGGCCTTCAATGACCTTGATGTGGACATCAGGATAAGCCTCATTAAAACCTAATATGGTCTTGGGTAAGATGCTGGTGCGTGCCAAAGGCATACAGGCGACTGAGATGGTGGAAGTGTCTTTAAACTGTTGGGCATGGATTTCATCAAACCCTTGGCGTAATTCATTAAAGGCGAGCTTTGCCGCTTTCGTGAGTGCGTTTGCTGCCCGGGTGGAGTGTATGCCGAGACTATTCTTCTCAAACAGAGGTATCTCTAATAGCCGCTCTAAATCTCGAGCTGCTCGATGCACTGATGATTGGGATACCTGTAAATTACGGCTGGCGATACTGAAATTTTGCGCTTCACAAACGGCAATGAGGGCTTTTAATTGGGTGCTACTGAATTGCCCGCTTAAGTGGCCGGCAGCGGACTGTTTTTGTGACGAATCTTTAATAATGTCACTGGTGGCAACTTCAAGGTAGGAGAAGGCTCTTAATACTCGCTGATACCAAATCTCGCCAATGTCAGTGGTATGCATTCCCCCTGAGTGGCGTTCAAATAATGGTGCCTCTATTTGCTTTTCTAATTTGGCGATGGCTTGGGTGATAGCAGGTTGTGATAAAAAAATACATTGGGATGCTGCCGTGATGCTTTTTTTTTGTGCCACTGCAAGAAACACCCTAAGGTGCCTCAAATTGGGTATAGAGGTATCCATGCCAGACTCCTATAAAACGCTGCTATCTCAAAAACAAATGCCATATTTCGTTGAAAACAAGACTAGGTTGTTTCATTTATTATGCCCATTGTTAGTGGGATAGTATAAATGGTCTCACTCTTTAGCGGCATTAAGCTATAAAAAAAACGCTCATTTCAGATAAAAGTTCTGTGTAAACTGAAATAATAGACTACGTAGAGTCCTCAAAAAGCAATAGCAAATCACATTAATTGCATTGGTCTTAATACTTGGCTTATTGATACTCTTCCTCATAAATGAATGAGACTTGGCATTAAAACATACTTTATTAGAGGTTCTATGCACATTGTATTATCTATCACAGCCCCTATCTTTTTGCTGATTTTTTTAGGCTATTCAGCGGTGAAATGGCAACTACTGCCACAGACTATATTGCCAAGTTTGGGGCGGTTTGTTTTGTATTTCTCGTTGCCTTCACTCATTTTTACCAAGTTACAAAGTATGGTATTGAGTGAGGCGATTGATTTAAATTTTCTCTTGATCTACGGGGGCGCGGGTCTATTAAGTTTAATTTTGGCTGTGGGATTAAGTCGTTTATTGATGAAGAGTGATTGGCAAAGAGCTGGGGTAATTGGATTGGGTGCCTGCATGCCAAACAGTTCCTTTATTGGTTTGCCTCTACTTCTACAGGTGTTTGATCATGCTCCGACTCAAGCGTTTGTGATGGTCTTAATGGTGGAGAATATCCTACTGATGCCGAGCGCGTTAATTTTGATTGAAACAATTTCGCATCATGGTAACCAGTCCTTTTATAGTAAAGCGCTTTCCTTGATAAAAAGAGTATTATCGAACCCTATTATTTTGGCCGTATTGCTAGGTGTTGGTGTCTCTATAGCAGATTTACCTGTGCCTCACTTTGTCATGCAGAGCCTCACATTACTCGGTGATAGTGCCGCCCCACTGGCATTGGTGGTGATTGGTGGTGGACTGGTTGGAGTGGTTATCAAAGGCACCTGGCCTAGTTTAGCATTAGTCGCCTCGATGAAACTCTTGGTATTTCCCCTACTAGTGCTAGGTTTTCTTATGTTTACACCTCATATGGCCAATGAGCTTAAAGTGGCATTGATTGTATTTTCAGCTATGCCAATGCTGAGTATTTATCCCATAGTAGGTGGGCAATATAAGGCAAACAGTTTCTGTGCAAGTAGCCTACTAATCACTACCTTACTTTCATTTATCACACTTAATGTTTTATTAGTGTTTATTATTTAATCGTTCAAACCTTGGAGAAAGTTATGTCTACCATCATGGTATTAAATGGCCCAAATTTAAATTTATTAGGCACCCGTGAACCCGCTCAATATGGTTATGAAACCTTGGCCGATGTGGAGTCTATGTGCGCTAAAGCAGCAAAAGAGTATGGTCATGGGGTGGACTGCAGACAGTCTAATCATGAAGGTGAGTTAATTGATTTTATTCATGAAGCGGGTCGTCGAATGAAAGCGGGGGAGTTAGTGGGGGTCGTGTTTAACCCCGGTGCTTATACCCATACCTCTATTGCATTATTTGATGCGATAAAAGGGGCTGAAGTCACCTTGATGGAAGTGCATATTTCTAATGTACATGCCCGTGAAGCCTTTAGGCACCATTCGTATATTTCACCCGCTGCCGCTGGCATTGTTATCGGCATGGGTGTTCAAGGTTATGTACTGGCAATTCATGGTTTGATGAGCAAGGTTCAAGCTCAATAATTATCAAGACTTGCTATCGGTGAGAGGGTCCGGATGGTAGTAACTGTCTAAGGTTTCTGCCGTCTCTCTTACCGCGTTAATAAACAGCTGTAATGATATTGATATATTGGCATCTGCACGAGTGGTCAGCCCAACAGGACCTAGTGTTTCTTTACTTTCTACTGGTAATTCAGCCAGTTCATTGTCACTGATTTCGCGAGCAACGACTCCTCTGGAAATAATCCAAATAGCATCATTATTACGTATAAACTCCTTACCAAACGAATCTGAAACGGTATCAATTCTATCTTCTAAATTTGTCACCCCTTGAGAAAGTAAAAAGCGATCCACATAGGGTGCTGTGATAGAGCCTTTAGGTGGATATAACACTGTATATTGGTCAATATCGCTTAGTTTGAAGTTGCTTTCTTGTAGCAATGGATGACTTGTTCTGACACAAAATGCGACTTGTTCCGAGTATAAATGCTGAAATGATAAACCAGACATGTCTTCAGGTAAGCCTAAACGACCCACCACTAAATCTAATTCACCCACTCTAAGCTGGCTCATGAGTTGAGAGTTTGGGCTTGAGACTAGGTGTAATCTCACATCGGTTCGAACTTTCCGAAATAGCTCCACCGCTTTGGGAAGGATGCTAGTCGCGACAGTGGGTAATACGCCAATACTGATGGTATTTATCCCTTTCTTCTGAGCCAGTTCAAGGCGCTCTCTACCTTCTCTTAAGGCGGCAACACTGGTACTGGCATACTCCAAAAATACATTACCAAATGAAGTGAGTTCAACGCCTTTTTTATTTCTTTCTAATAATTGTACACTCAGAATATCTTCTAATTCTTTGATTTTTTTAGAAACAGCAGGCTGCGTTAAGGCGAGTGAATCTGCTGCTTTGATGAAGCTGCCTAGTCGAGTGACTTCTAAAAAACACTGTAAATGCCGATATTTAATGCGATTTTCTAACATGTTTAACCTTTATATTTACGTTCATTTCTATATTTGGCAATAAAAGAGAATGATAAAGCAAGATAGTGTAGTGGAAATATAGACCTTATGTATTCCATTTCCGATATATAAATACCCCATTTTTTCATTTGAAAGCCGATTATTTAGGGAACAAAATAAGTTTTATATATTATTTTGGGTATGAAGCTAGCTTCGAGGTGAAAGATGAAAACAGCATTAGCAACGGTAACCCTTTCAGGGACATTGAGAGAAAAGTTTGAAGCAGCATCAATGGCTGGTTTTCATGGTGTCGAAATTTTTGAAAATGACCTGACCCAGTTTAATGGTAGCGCAAAGGATGTGCGAACTATGGCACAGGACTTTGGCTTGCAAATTATTGCATTACAGCCATTTCGGGATATGGAAGGTATGCCAGAGGCCATGCGCGTTCAAAAGTACGCCATGCTTGAGCGTAAAATGGCACTTGCCCATGAGCTAGGCACCAATCGTCTAATGATGTGTAGTAACGTCCAGCATTATGCTAGTGCTGATATTGATGTGTGTGCAAATGACCTTTATCAGCTTGCTGATTTGGCGAAGCGAGAAGGTATGATGCTGGGTTACGAAGCATTAGCTTGGGGGCATCATATTGCTGATTATCAAGATGCTTGGAAACTAGTGCAACACACCGACCATCAACACCTTGGCATTGTCCTTGATACTTTTCATATGTTTTCCCGTGGTAATTCTTTAGATTTATTGAGAGATGAGATTCCCTTAGAGAAAATTGCGCTTGTGCAGGTTGCGGATGCACCCAGTCTTCAAATGGATGTTTTACAATATAGCCGCCACTTTCGCTGTTTCCCTGGCCAAGGGGATATGCCTGTTGTTGAATTTTTAAAAGTTTTACGGGATAAAGGGTTTGATGATTACCTTTCCCATGAAATCTTTAATGATGAGTTCCGCTCTTCGTCGCCAAAAGAAAAAGCTATTGATGGTATGCGCTCTCTTGTTTGGTTGAATGATCAGGTTAATAAGCAGATGGTTACCACAAATGCAGAGTCACATCCTAGTGCCTCTGTACTGCCACACCCTGAAATAAAACAGGTTGAATTTGTTGAGTTTGCGATTGAAGGGGAGAGTGGCAAAGAATTGATTAACACCCTTGAGCAACTTGGTTTTCAAGAAACCCATCAACATTGCTCTAAAAATGTGAGCCTAATGCGCCAAGGTGATATCAATCTTGTGCTGAATAAAGAACCAGAAAGCTTGGCCCATGAGCATTATAAAAAGCATGGGGTATCCGTTTGCGCTTTGGCTTTAGCGACACAAAGTGTAAAGCAGAGCTTAGATCTCGCTGAGCGCTATCATTGTCAGAAATTTGATAACCATGTCGGTCCTGGTGAACTGAATATTCCAGCGATACGAGGCATAGGCGATAGTCTGGTGTACTTTGTTTCATCTGCTAGCAAGATACGTTTCTATGATGTGGACTTCACCGAAAATCAAGCGATCGAACCTGAGCAAGGTAAAGGTTTGACTCGTATCGATCATATCGGGCAGACAGTGTCTAATACTGACTTTTTATCGGCGGCTTTTTTCTATAAATCCCTTTTGGGGTTTGATATTGAGGCGAGCCAAGATATACCGGATGTGTATGGACTCGTAGTCAGCCGGACGGCAACGAATAGCGATAAAAGCGTACGTATTCCACTTAATATGACGAATGCCAGAGCGGCTTCGGCACAGCGCTTTATACAGAAATCTAAAGGGTCTGGCGTCCATCAAATTGCCTTTGCTTGTGATGATGTTTTTGCTGCGGCACAGAGGATAGGTACGGATAAACAGCTTCCAATACCTGCTAATTATTATCGCGACTTAGAAGCTCGATTAGGCTTGACAAATGGCCTGATGAAAAAGTTAGAAGCGGGCAATATTATGTATGATCAAAATGAAGAAGGTGAGTTTTTCCATTTCTATACTCAAGAAGTGCATGGCGTCTTTTTCGAAGTGGTGCAGCGAGTCGGTGATTATAGCCGCTATGGCGAAGCGAATGCCTTTGTGCGTATGGCCTCTCAAGCAAGGCAAGAAGAAAGTTTATGAAGAACTTAATGCAATAGAAGTTATGGATTACTGATGAATTTTATGTACTTTCTGATTGTATCTATTGCTGTAGGAATATTATTGTAAATGTTAAATTCATGGGTCTAATGACCTTATTTGATTAGACATAGGTACGAAAAAAAAGAGCCTATTTATACTAAGTATAAATAGGCTCTTTTTTTATGTGACGTATCTAACAGGTGATATCTTGTTAGTTTAGCCCCATCGTTTACTAGTCAAGGCTTTCAAGGTCTTCTTGATCATCGAATGCATCATCCGTAATGGGACCACGAAGTTTGATTTGAAGGCCTTTCACAAACTGTCTCAAAATCTGATCTTTACATTTACGATAATGCTGATGTGATGGTTTTCTAAAGAAGGCACTTAGCTCATGCTTGCTCATCTTAAAGTTCGCTAATTCAATCAATTCCATGATGTCGTCAGACTTTAAGTTGAATGCAATTTTTAACTTGGTAAATACCATGTTGTTATTCAGTTTGCTCTCAACAGCGGGTTTAGGACCATCTCTCTCGCCACGCTTAAATACAATCAAGCCATTCAAGAAGTAAGCGAGTAGCTTATCATTACAGGCATTAAAGTCTTTATCAGCATGATGTTTAAGTAGGCTACTAATCTCGGCGCGGCTTACCGTGTGGTCAGCAAGGCCAAAAATTTTGATCATGGCATTGTCATTAAGATCAAGGATGAAGCGGATACGGCGAAGTAGGTCGTTATTTGTCATGTGAATTTCTACTAAATTTAATGAATAAGTGGGTCGTAATTATACGGACATCTGCCTCATTGTCCTATTTTGTTTTAACACTCGTATCAAAATAGGCGTGAGTGATTACAGTTCTTGTCTTTGTTTACGGTTCAAGTATTGCTCAAAGCCTCTAATTAATAGGGACAGAGTGATTGTCAGGCAAAGATAAACAAAGGCCACTACATTATAGGTTTCAAAAAATTGAAAGCTGGAGGAGCTATACACTTTCCCTAGCTGAGTAATATCTTGTACTCCTAGCGCCGAAACAAGGGCTGAGTCTTTAATCATGGCCACAAAGTCATTACCTAAAGGCGGCAATATTTTACGAAAAGCTTGAGGGAAAATAATAAAACGAAAGCGCTGCCAAGGGCTTAGTCCAAGTGCTTTCGCGGCTTCAATCTGGCCCTTGTCGACCTCTTGAATACCGGCTCTAAATATCTCAGCAATAAAAGCACTATAACTGATACAAAGGGCCAAAATAGCACGCCAGACCATACTAAAATCACGGGTACGAGCCTTATCGAGCCATTGCCATTCAATGGGCTTTTGCATCATCCAGTTATAAAAATCAACCAGTTCAGGGGCGCCTACAAAGGCAATATAAAACAGCAAAACTAGGATGGGAACACCGCGCACGACCTCCACATAGAAGCGTGCAATTTCTCGTACAAAGCGATAGCGTGAAAAACCTGCCAAGGCCATCAACAGACCCAACAAACAGGCGATGACAAAGGCGGTTAAGGTGACTGTGACTGTGGTCACTATGCCTTGGCTGAGGGTATTGAAAATCTTTTGGTAACCCGTATCGGCTGCAATGTTCCAGGTAAGGAGAAGTGCACTCACAATAATAGCGAGTAACCACCAAGGCAGACGACTGAATGAGTATTTGAATGTCATATAAATTCGCTAAAGGTATGTACTTTAAAACAAGTAACGCCCCATCATCTTAGATAATGGGGCGTTACTTTTAAGGGCTTAGCTGATTATTTGTTTTTATAATCAAAGAACCATTTTTTGTTAAGTGCTTCTAGTGTGCCATCTAATTTCATGCTGGCAAGCGCTGCATTGATAGGAGCACGAAGCTCAGAGCCTGGGGTTAGGATAAAACCAAACTCTTCGGTACCCAGTGGGCCGCCAATCACTTTAAAAACACCTGGGTTAGCACCCATATAACCTTGAGCTGAAGTGGAATCCATTAACACTGAATCCACGTCATTTGTTTTAAGCGCTTGTATAGAAGGACCAAAGTTATCGAACAAGACGATACGTGGATTCGCTTCATTACCATCTAATACGTTATAAACGGCAACATAAAAGTTAGTGGTACCCGGTTGTGCACCAAATAAAAACTCGTCGTTTTTGGCGAATTCTGCGGCATTATTGAATCTGTCTTCATCAGCACGTACCAGCATATATTGTTGAGAAACAAGGTAAGCATCGGTGAAGTCAATTTGTTGCTCGCGTTTTTCATTGATGGTGATGCCATCCATGCCCACGTCAAACTGGCCTTGTTTTACCGCTTGTATCATGGTGTCCCAACTACTTAACTGCCACTCAACTTTGGCGTTCAAGCGAGAAGCGATTTCGTTAAATGCATCATATTCCCAACCTATGCCTTTGCCTGTGTCTGGGTCTGCAAAGTTTAACGGTGTATAGGCATTTTCAGTGACGGCCACTATGGTTTGACCTTGTAAATCGGGCAAATCATTTGCCATCAAGATAGTCGGCACACAAGTTAAAGTAAGCGCTAAAAGACGTTTAAATGGCGTGGTTAACATAATCTTCCTATAAAAAAGTGATAAGGGTTCAATTCGGCAGATATAATACCTTCTAATCCTTATTTCTGCACTTTGAAAAGCGCTGTTTAGCGTACTATTTATACGCTTTTTCATTGTTAAATGCGGTTATGTGAATATATTCCCCAATGCAGAATCTCCCATTCTTAGTACTATTGCTTACGTAGTATCAGATAACAAAAATAAGCACCGCCAATGCCGCCAGAGAGTATGCCTATGGGTAATTCTTGGGGTGCTGTTAAGCTTCTGGCTAATAGGTCCATATAGAGTAAAAAGGTAGCGCCTGCTAAGAAGCTAAGAGGAATGAGTACACGGTTATTACCGCCGACCCAATGGCGTAATATGTGAGGAATAACCAAACCAATAAAACCAATAGAGCCGGTCAAAGAGACGATGACACTGGTAATTAATCCCGTACATAAAAGAAAAATAACCTGATAGCGTTTTACTGAGATTCCCAGAGTATGTGCACTTTGGCTGCCCATCATCAGGGTGTTTAAAACGGGTGCCTGCCAAATGAGCCAAAGCGTACTAATGAGTATAATTAAGCTAGGTAGCATTAGATTGCTCCATTGTGCTCGTCCAAGCCCACCTAACATCCAAAATAGAATGGAGTTGGCGGTACTTTGGTCGCCCAGGTAGATCAAGAAGTTTGTGGCTGCCATCAATAAAAAAGAGATAGCGACACCCGCCAGAATGATCTTATCGGGCGATTGGCTTCTTTCCTTGCTGAGTAAAGCAAACAGAAAAATAAGTGATAATAAGCTGCCTAAAAAACTGGCAATAGTAAGAGAGTAAATGCCTGCAAAAAGGCCAATATGGGCAATGACAGTGACGGCACCCAATGAGGCTCCGGATGAAGCACCCAATAAAAAAGGGTCCGCTAAGGGGTTGCGTGTCACTGCCTGTAAAACGGTACCGGCTACCGCTAATCCGCCTCCCGCCAAAATGGCTAATAAGCTTCTGGGCAGGCGTAGTTGCCAAATGATACTGGTGTGAATAGGGTTAACGGCCTCTTTTAAGCTAACCTCGATAGGCAAGTGCAAAAATGTCATGAGCTTGATTTTGAAAATATTTAAAATATCAGTGAAGGTGATATTGGATACCCCTTCGCTGATATTGAGAAATAAACCGAGCAATAACAAACCAATCAACGCCAAGCCAATGAGACGTTTACGCGCTAGAGCTTTAACGTGTGAATCGGAAGATGACGTTGAAATCACGCTCAATTACTCTTCAAACAAACGCTGTGATAGTTTTTTGATGGCGTCAATATTGAGTGGGCCAGGTGTGATCTCGCCATACTCAAGCGCTAAGAAACGCTTGTTTTTGACGGCATTGAGTTGCGAAAGGAGGGGGTGGTTCTGTAAAAAATCCCAAGATTGTTTCCAGCCGCCCTTGTCATAATCAACCAAGATAATGAAGTCAGGGTTAGTGTCCATGATGGATTCTATGCTGACCTTGCCCCAACTTGTATCAAGATGGTCCATGACATTGATACCGCCTGCGGCACGAATAAGGGCGGTAGGCATACCAAAACGACCTGAGGTAAAGACCTTGTCTTCTCCTGAATCATAGAGAAAGACTTTTACTGGCTTTTTATCCGCAACCGCTAATTGAATCTCATCTAACTCTTGTTGCCATGTTTGTACCAGCTGTTCCGCCTTTTCTTTAACGCCGAACACGGCACCAAGGCGAATCATATCGTTATACAAGAGCGCCATGTTTGCGTCGTCAGCTTGATTGCCTAGGTGAACACAGGATTCACTGAGCTCAAGGGTGTTGATATTAAACCGAGCTAGGCCTTGTGGTGTCACATCTTCACCGATTCGCATGCCATAGTTCCAGCCAGCAAAAAAGAGATCAGGGTTAACTGAGATGATGTTTTCCAAGCTCGGGTTTTTACTGGCTAATTCTGGAATACCTTGACGCTGTTCATCAAAAAGTGGCGATGTTTTATACCAACCAGTAATCCCAGTTAGTCCGACAATATTATCTTGTAAGTCTAGGGCAAACGCCATTTGAGACATATTTTGATCATGGATAATGGCGCGTGTAGGCGCTTTATCAAAGGTAATGCTTCTCTCACAGCTAGAGACAGTGACAGGGAAGTTACTGGCATGAGCACTTAAACTAAGGCCTAAAAGACTTAGGGAAAGTGGCAGTATGGAGCTTTTAATAATGGTTGAGATCGACATATTGTTCCAAATAGTTAATGTAAGCGCACTCGCATTAATAATGCGTTAGTGGCTCTGTGTGTATGCTCAAACAGTCATGTTGATTGGTATAGGTTGTCGCTTTCACTTTAAATACCTGTTCAAACAATGACTCGGTTAATATCTCTTTCGCTGGACCTTGCTGTACTACCTTACCTTGGTCGAGAACCAAGAGTAGGTCACAAAACCGTGCGGCTAATTGAATGTCATGTAAGCTAATAATTAAGGTTATGGGCAAGGACTTGAGCAAATACATGAGCTCAATCTGGTGTTGAATATCCAAGTGATTAGCGGGTTCATCAAGTACCAGTATTTGAGTGTTTTGGGCTAATGCCCTGGCGATTAAGACTCGCTTCTTCTCACCACCGGATAAGGTATGAAAGGTCTGATGGCGCAGTGGATTAAGCTTTAATTTATTAATCGCAAAATCAACCTGCTGTTGAGCGTCATCATCATGACCCCATAACCAATGGCGATAAGGTGTACGACCTGACTCTATAACCTCTTCAACACTAAGATAAATATCATTTGGCATTTCTTGCATGACAGCACTAATCAAGCGGGCTCTAGCCTTTTCTTTATAGGAAGTGAGGCTGTTGCCGTTTATTTTGATCTGTGAGGAGCAGGTCGAGTGAAGACCGAGTATGCAATGAATCAAAGAGGATTTACCCGCGCCATTGGGTCCCACTATGCCTAGAATTTGCTGTTTATGAAGCGTAAAGCTGACATCAGATAACAAACGTTTGCCATTATCTAGAGTCAAATTGATCTTTTCAGCGGTAATAAAAGACATAATACATTCAATTAAATTAGGCGAGATAAGCCATATTATCTGCCACTAAGGGCAGACATATGGACTATAACTTTGTTTCTCTTTAAGAAGATTCTGGATTTATTTAGCGTGATAAAGTCGCGCGTTAACCAAACGAGAACCTTTTTGCGAATGCAGTGTTTTTGCTGCTGCTAAAATAGCAAGATCGACAATAGGTTCTAATAAAATAACGCTTAGGTAAGCCCCTGAAAATGTGGCAACAGAGACAAGGTTTTCAGCGCTAAAACCTTGACCGTAGAACGCCCAAAAAGCGACCCAAGCTACGATGCCACCTTGATACGTAAGGGACAATTGTAAGGCTTGAGAGTATTTGATATCCACATAAGCGGTTTTATTGTTGATCACTTTACGCGCTATGATAGACATGGCGAATAATGGCAGTAATAACGAGGTCACATTCATGCCGTACTGGGGTAAGTCCATTGGCGCGAATAATACGCCTTGGGCTAACAAACCGCCTAATAGGCCAATTGCAGCAGCAGCAGGTCCTAAAATCAGGAATAAAGTGGAACCAAGAATAAGGTGAACTTCAGATACTCCAACGGGGTGATGTGGGAGGACTTGGAAGAAAGCGAAAACACAAATGATGGCAATTAAGCTACGTAGCGCCAAGGTGTTAATACCGCTTTCTTTAATGCTTTGGTAGACAGATTTAGCCACAAGGCCGAATGATACGGTAGCGGTTGCGTAGCTAAGAAGAAGTTTTGTTCCTGTTACTATTTCTGGTTCGATATGCACTATGCATCTCCAATAATTATGATCATACACACCCGTATGATGTTAAAGGGTCGGTGAAAATCACCTTGTGGGTGCGATTAGGCCGGTCTCCGGACTTAATAAGATAGGTTCATTCCTTCCCATTTTAGAATAAATAACCTGTATTTAAAGCTAGATAGTGGAATTGAACAGTGCGGCTTGCTCTTATTTACCGTTGCGGGGGCAGTACGGGTTTTACTTCTTCCTGAAGTGCACCTGTTTCCCGTTTATCTGATGTACTAAACAGCCTCTTATTAAGAGGATCTTGCCTAATACAATAAGCACCTAACGCGATAAACTAGTTTGCTAGTTTATATAGGCGAGAGAGTAACCATTTGCCGTAGGGTTCGCAACTTATCTAACCATAAAAATATTCACTTTGATGAGAATAATCCGATACTCAATATGTTAGATTTAAACTGACAATGAGAGGCAAATTAAAGCTAGAATGAGAGCAAGAGACTATCTTCCCGCTTGGGTAAGGTACATTGGATTGAGTAAAAAGAAGGTGGCGCATTATGGCAGATAATAATTTAATCATATTTGATACAACCTTGCGTGATGGAGAACAGAGCCCTGGCGCATCAATGACACAAGAAGAAAAACTAAGGATTGCAAAAACCTTAGAAAAAATGAACGTAGATGTTATCGAGGCAGGATTTGCTATCGCAAGCCCAGGTGATTTTGCGGCGGTAAAAGCCATAGCAGACAATATTAAAGATTCGACTATTTGTTCCTTGTCTCGCGCCTTGGATAAAGATATCGATCGTGCTGCTGAAGCGCTAAAAAATGCCAACTCGGGGCGTATTCATACCTTTATAGCCACTTCACCTATTCATATGCAGTACAAGCTGAAAATGCAGCCAGAAGAGGTTGTTGCTCAAGCGGTACATGCGGTGAAACGCGCGCGCAACCTAGTGGCAGATGTTGAGTTCTCTTGCGAAGATGCAGGACGCTCTGAATTACCCTTTTTATGTCAAATTATTGAAGCCGCCATTGATGCGGGTGCATCAACTATTAATATTCCCGATACAGTGGGTTATGCGTTACCCCATGAATTTGGCGAAAAAGTAAAATATCTACTCAACAATATTCCTAATGCTGACAAGGCCATTTTTTCAGTGCATTGCCATAACGACTTAGGTTTGGCTGTGGCTAACTCGATTGCGGCTGTGGCTAATGGTGCTCGTCAGGTGGAATGTACGATTAATGGATTAGGGGAAAGAGCGGGTAATGCCTCACTTGAAGAAGTGGTCATGGCTCTGCGTACTCGCCATGACTTATTAGGTTTAGAGACCAATATTGATACTAGCTTTATTGTTCCTGCTTCACGACTGGTATCCAGTGTCACGGGGTTTCCAGTACAACCTAATAAAGCCATAGTAGGGGCGAATGCATTTGCTCACGAATCCGGTATTCATCAGGACGGCATTTTAAAGCATAGGGAGACCTATGAAATAATGCGCGCAGAAGATGTTGGCTGGAAAACTAACAAGCTGATAATGGGCAAGCACTCAGGTCGTAATGCGTTTAAATCAAAAATGGAAGAGCTGGGTATTAGCTTTGAAACAGATGACGCACTTAATGCGGCGTTTGTTCGTTTTAAAGAGCTAGCCGATAAAAAGCATGATATTTATGATGCAGATTTAACAGCACTTATGTCGGCAGAGCGTAACTTCAACGACGCTGAGGAGCATTATAAATTTATCTCTATGGCATCGTCTTCGCAGACTGGCGAATTACCAAAAGCCAACATAGTCATGAGTGTTGATGGGGTAGAGCACAGTGTTGAGGCTACCGGAGACGGTCAGGTCGACGCCTTGTTTAAATGCATTGAATCTTTGGCTCACTCCCATGCCAAATTGAGCCTTTATTCTGTTAATGCTGTGACTCAAGGTATTGAAGCTCAAGGTGAGGTGACGGTTCGTTTAGAGCGTGAAGGGCGTATTGTTAATGGTATGAGTGCGGATACCGATGTGATTGCGGCATCAGCTAAAGCCTATATCAATGCATTAAACCTGTTATGGAATGAAGTCGATAAGGCACATCCTCAACCGCATCATCTATGATAGAATGGCGCATGACTAACACTATTATCTGTTAGTCATAGTGATTTAATGAGTAGGGTGAAAGTCATTTCTTTTACCCTATTTTTTTATCTGTTTATTATTACCTGTTTATTGTGGGATTTGATTGAATGAAGCCAGTTGCGTACTTATCGTCAGAGCAAGCCTATTGCTTAGAACAGATGGGGATAACACGGTGGCAAACACCCGCAACCTTGCAGTCTTATCTTGTACATCGTCCGGTTAATCCCTGGCAAATCCCCAATCTAAATACAGCCACGAATGAGCTTAGTAAAGCAGAGGCTTTTTCTCAGGAAATTGCGGCACTCACCGCTGTTGACGATGGTTTTACGCCCGCTCAATCTAAGACCAAAATAGACTCAAAAGATCAGGATAAAACCGTGGCTGGTTTACGCCAGGAATTAGACGCTGAAGCGAGCGTGATAGTTGAAGATCTTCAGCCGATTGAAGAGTTATCTGTGGCCATTGATGTCGCACCGATAATAGCGCTTGGCTTACCGCAACAGCTTCATTGTTATAGCCTTCTGATTGAAAATAAACTGTTAATCTTATCTGATGTGCCCATGGCCTTTCATGATCAAGTGGAAGTTGAAAAGCTGGCAATAAAAATGGCTCAAGCCTTGCTCAAACAAAATGTGAGTGAATGGCAATCAGGTTTTTTCAATTGGCCAGGCCAACTAAGAAATCCTTTTTTCAAAGATAGAAGTGATTGGATGTTAGGCGCCTTAGAAAGTTATATAGAAGCGCGACTAAGTTCGGATTCAGTGAACACATCTGGTTTGTATATTGTGCTATCGGGCCAAAATATTCAGAAAATCTTTGCAGAAATAGCCGATACAGAATGTTTAAAAGGAACGAAACAAGCCAGTATCGCCAGCTTACCTGAGTTATATCGTATCCCTGAACTTAAAGGGGAAGCCTGGAAATCCCTGCAGACTTTATTGCTCTAATGAAATAAAAACCCACTCTAATCTCCCTCCCGTTTCTGTGTTTAATCAATTGTTTTATATCGTTTAATAAATAAAAACTCAAAATGACAGCGCGTGCTTTCTTAGGACTTTCTTAAATTCTATATTGACAGTGTAAATTTTATGTATACGATGTAAATATCTTATGCATATATATAGTGTAAATATAACCTGTATTACACAGTCAGTTAAATTTTGAGGGGAAGTAAATGAATCGCTTTAAGTTGGCATGGGCGCGTTTTGTCGTCACCAGACCTTGGCCTATATTTGGGATCAGTGGGTTGCTGGTGTTACTGGCGGTCATGTCGATCGTGACTAAGCCCATTCCCTATGATAATTCCAATGAAATGTACTTCCTGCCAAATGACCCAAGTCTGTTGGCGTTTAATCGATTAACTGATTTGTTTGGTGATTCGGAGTATTTGTCTATCGGTCTGCAGGCGAGAGGCCAAGATAAAGATGTTTTTGAAGTAGACACGATTCATCTGATTGACTCAATAACACAAATGTTAGAAGAGCATGAGGTAGTGACTCAAGTAAGAAGCCTTTCAAAGTATCAATACACTCATAATGATGATGGCATCCTGGCAACGGACGACTTATTTGAAGAGCCTGATGCGGTGACACTTCAAGATTTGGCCCAAGCTCGCCTTATCATGGTGAATGAAAGTTTGGCGCTAGATACCTTGATCAGTAAAGATTTTATGCAGGTGAGGTTATTAGCTCGTACTGAATATCGAGCAGGTGATAACTCCCATAAGGTAAAGATAGTCACGGATTTGGTTAATTTCATAAAAGATCAAGGTTTTGAAGAGCAGGGTTATCAAATACACCTGGCCGGTGTGCCTGTTATTGGTGAACGTTTTGAAACCCTGACGAAGGAAGACATGGCTTGGATTAATCCTGCCATGGCGTTGGTGATGTTGATTATTTTATTTATCACCTTTAGATCTGTGACCGGTACCTTAATTCCTTGGTTAGTGATTGGTTTTTCTATCGTCTGTGTATCAGGTATTCAGGCATTTTTAGGCTGGCCTTTTACGGCTGTCAATTCGGCCTTGGTACCCACTCTAATCATTATAGGCATGGGGGTAAGTGTTCATGTGTTGGTGGAGTTTTATCATTTCAGGGGAAAGGGTTTACTGCCCAAAGACGCGGCTTATGAAACCATCACGCATTTATTTCAACCTGTGTTATTTACTGCCTTAACCACTTCTATTGGCTTTATCGCTCTGGCCATTACCGAGTTATTACCGGTCAAACAATATGCCTATTTGGCGGCTATGGGCCCGTTAATCATTTTTCTGGTGGCTATGACTAGCTTGCCTGCTTTATTAAGCTTCATTCCTTGGTTACCTAAAAGAACTAAAACGGCGTTCAAACAGGATTTGGTAGGGCGTATTACACAAAATATCCCTTCATTTACCTTTAACTATCGTTTACCGATTGTGGTGATAGGTGGCGCGGCCTTGCTATTTAGTTTGTTCTTTGTCAGTAAAATTAAAGTCGATTCTAACTTTATTACCTACTTTAAGCCGGACAGTTGGATTACCCAGGATATGCATTATTTTGACAAGCATTTCAAAGGTATTTCTAACCTTGAGGTGATGGTGGATTCGGGCATTGAAGAGGGTATTAAAGCACCTGAGTTCCTGCGTCGAGTGGAATCCTTACAAGATTATTTAGAAAGCTTGCCGGTAGCGGGTAATACCAACTCACTGTTGGACTTCTTAAAGCAGATTAGGCAGGCCGTATCAGATGATAACCCTGACTTTTTCATTCTACCAGATAGCGCTCAAATGACAGCGCAATTGTTATTGCTCTATGAGAACTCAGGTCCTGATGAAGACTTGTCTGATTTAAAAGACTTCGATCAGCGTTATTTACGATTAACCGTTCCTGTTATTAATATGCCAGCCAGTCAGATGACAGCGCTATTAATGCAAATAGAACAAGAGTTAGCCTCACATTACAGTGATTTAAGCGTTGAAATAACCGGCCCTATGGTGATGTATAACGTGCAAAACCGTTATATCAATGAGGGCATGTTTAACTCATTCACTATTGCCTTGTTATTGATTGGTTTGAGCTTCTTTGTCTTATTTCGTTCGGTTAAATACGGCCTGATCGCACTTGTGCCCAGCATAGTGCCAATCTTAATGGCGGGTGGTGTTGTGACCTTGATGGGAATTTCATTGGATCTGGGCACCATGATAGTGGGGGCTATGACAATGGGGATCGCGGTCGATGATGCCATACATGTCGTTAGCCGTTACCTGCTTGCTCGCTCGCAAGGGGCTGATGTTAAAAGCGCGATAGAAAGGGCGATGAATGAATCGGGTCGAGCTGTGGTCTTTACCTCAGTCATCTTGGTAGTGGGCTTTAGTGTGATGTTATTAGGCTCATTTATCCCTTACATCAATACCGGTTTATTTTCCGCCATCATCATGGGGCTTGCGTTAGTGGGTGACCTAATTGTACTGCCTGCTTTGTTATTTATGATAGATGGCAAAAAAGACAAACAATTATCTGAGTATGCCAATGGCGTCAAAACATCTAATTAGCTAAGAGGCGAGGTCGCGTCATCTTGATAGGACACGACCTCTCACTAAAGAAGCGAAAGTGCTTAAAAGAGAGAGTCAAAATGAAACTAATGAAAAAGACATCTGTACTTACCCTAATTGCAGCAAGCTTGTTCTCTATATCGAGTTTTGCTGCTGGGTTAACCGCCGAGCAAATTATGCATAAGGTAGATGCAAGGGATACGGGTGAAACCATAGTCTCAGAAAGTGCGCTGATACTAATTGATAAGAAGAAGCGTCAACGAGTACGTCAGCTCAAGTTATTTTCTAAAGAGTATGAGGGAGTCGATAAAAGTGTGTCGTTTTTTATGGCGCCTGCTGATGTGAAGGACACCGCCTATATGTCCTTTGATTGGGACGATGATGCCAAAGAAGATGATTCTTGGTTGTATTTGCCTGCATTACAAAAAATAAACCGTATCGCCTCAAGTGATAAGTCTGGTGCTTTTATGGGCAGTGACTTTTCTTATGCAGATATAGATGGGGTGGATGTTGAAGACTTTGATTATCGACTGGTCAAGGAAAGCGAAGAGGTTAATGGTTATGACTGTTGGGTGATTGAATCGATTCCAAAAAGCAAAGACATCATAAAAGAGACTGGTTATGTGTCCACTAAATCTTGGATTCGTAAAGATATCTTTATGCAGGTTAAGGCCATTATCAATGTCAAAAAAGGCAAACGTATTAAATACTTCCAGGCCAAGGATATAGAGCAGATTCAAGGTATTTGGACGGCTAAAACCTTGCAAATGGTGACCACTAAACGCAAAAAGTTAGAACACTCTAGTGTACTGAAAATAAATGCAGTGGATTATCAAACACAAGTAGATGACAAGATGTTCGAGAATAATACGCTGCAGCGAGGTTTGTAGGTATGGCTCGTTTTTCGTTTGGGAGTGCTACTTTAATTAAGGGGCGGCTAGGTGTCCTCTTTACGCTAATGCTCGCTTGCTCGAGTTTGACCTATGGAGATGATGACTTCTTTGCAGATATTGAATTTGAGTATGATGAAGAGCAAGAGGTTCAAGAAGCGGATTATCATATTAGCGGGCACCTTGATCAAGGTGTGAGTTACGGGGTGCAGTCTCCCTCTGCAAGCGGCTTTGATCGTGATCGAAAGGGTGTTGAAAATCTAGATTCCAGTCTTTATCTTGCTGTTGAACAAGATGTGAGCGATGACCTGCTTATTAAAGCGGCGTTTGATCTCACTTTGGATTGGGCAAACTGGCAGGAAGGGGAGCTTACTTATAATAGCCAAGACACAGAATTCGCTTGGAGAGATCTGTATTTGGATCTGGTCGATGAGGATCTCTGGATAAGGGCGGGCAACCAAATACTCGCCTGGGGGGAATCTGATGTGATGGCGATTACGGATGTGGTTAACCCTAGAGATTTGACGCAACTTGGCCAAGCTGATTTAGAAGATATTCGAATGCAGGCACCTGTGTTGTTTATGTCTTATCCCTGGTTAGGTTTGCAGGCAGAAATGGCACTCATTTATGACGCCGATGGTAATGAGTATAGCGACTCAGGCGAGGCCTTTGACCCCTTTGTTTCCTATACAAATAGCGGTTTGAGTATTAGCCAAGAGGATCCTGATAATAAACTTGAATGGGTGACGCGCCTTTACAAGCGTTTTAATGGGGGTGACTTTGCGATTACCTTGGCAGACGTTAACTGGGATGAAGCCAGTGCGACTGAGTTTTTGAATGGCAATGAATTGGTTTTTCAATCTTCCAGAGTCAAGGTGTTAGGCGTGTCAGGTAGTTGGGTTCAGGGCAATTATTTATTCAAATATGACCTTGCTCAGCACTGGGATAAAGCACTGCAGCCAGACAATGTAACATCTGCTCCGTGGCAAGAATACGATCAAGCATTGGCGGCATTTATCATAGAGTATTCAGGGATAGATGAATGGGTATTAACGCTGGAAATGGATACACGTTATACCTATGATTATTCAGCAGAGTTGGCCTCAGAGGAGACCACCTATGGTTATTTTGCAAGGGCTAGATGGACAACCCTTAATGATCAACTGACCCATCAATTTAGTGTTTTGAACTTGTTGGGAGGAGAAGGCCGAGTCTATCGATTAAGTAGTGATTATGACATTCAAGACGGTATGACGATTGGTTCAGAATATGTGGTTTACAGTGTCGATTCTGAGTCAGATGACTTATATGCGTATCGCAATCAAGATGTGGTAAAGTTGCGCTATTCATATCATTTTTAATTAAATTTACGACTTTACCTGAAGAAGGTAAACAAGGAACACTGTGAACACAAGAGTCGCCTATCACCACGGAAATCTTAAAGAAACCCTAGTGGTTGAAATGTTATCACTACTGGAAACTAAAACATTAGATGAGATTTCACTACGCAAACTGGCCAAGCATGTTGGCGTCACACCAACGGCTGTGTATAACCATTTTGCAGATAAGCATGCTTTGCTTGCTGCGGTTTCTGTGGAGTGTTTAAAGCGTTTTGCCCGCTATTTAGAAGACCAACATGATGCTGATGCTAAACCCATAGATCAGCTTATTACGCTGGGTAAATCCTATTATGCCTTTACCTGCGAGTTTCCTCACATGGCGGGTGTTTTGTTTGATTATGTTATTCCACCAGAATATGTAGGGATAGAACAAATAGAAGCAGGCATGCTAGCTGAAGCGACAACCCGTAAAGTTATTTGTGATCTACTGGTAGAGCGGGATATCCCTCTAAGTAATGAAAAAGAAGCGTTGGGTACTTTTATGGCTTGGAGCTTGAGTCATGGTATTACGGCGCTGTCCTCTAAAAAACTCAACCAATCAGCCTGTATGACTCAAAGATGGCCAATGGCGTTCTCCATGGAAAACCAAGAATCCATTGATTTTGTCTTTGATAATATGGGGCACATCTTGGTGGAAGGTTTAATCGCTTGCCTTAAAAAGTCATCTGATTAAACGGTGGCCCATGATTTATAGTTATCGCCCTAGTGCTGAAACCGACCTTGCTGACATTCTGCTATTGGATCAAGTCGCCAACCCTCACCCTTGGGGGCAGGCTTCAATCGAACAAAACCTTAACCCAGAGCAAAAGCGGCTAAATTGGCTGGTACTCGATCAATACCAACAAGTCTGTGGTTGGTTAACTGCATCCAATGTATTGGATGAATCAGAATTGGAATTAATCATAGTTTCCCCTCAAATGAGGCGACAAGGCCTTGCTCAGGGTTTAATTCAGGCTTGGTTAAACCAGATAAAATCGATCCCCGTTAACCTATGTATGTTAGAGGTAAGGGAATCGAATCTTGCAGCGCGGCACCTCTATGAAAAACTCGGATTTATAGAGGTCGGTAAGCGAAAAAATTATTACCCCACAGAATTAGGTAAAGAAGCCGCTATTCTAATGAATTTAACCTTGAGTAAGGATTAACAAATGCCAAGTGTATTAGTCCCCATTGCTAACGGCAGTGAAGAAATTGAAGCGATTACCATTATTGATGTATTGCGTCGAGGTGGTGTCGAAGTTGTTGTTGCCAGCGTACATGACAGTTTGCAAATTACCGCGGCTCGAGGCTGTAAAATAGAAGCCGATGTGCTTTTGTCTGATCTTGAGTCTTATACCTTTGCCGATGGTCGCCAATATGGGACAGGAGAAGCGCTTGATGAAAGTGTGATGTTTGATGCCATAGTACTGCCAGGTGGGTTGCCGGGCGCTGAACATTTAAGAGACTCTGAGTTGCTGGTGGATATTCTGGAAAAACACGATATCCATGATGCTATTTTGGCGGCTATTTGCGCCGCACCGGCTTTGGTGTTTGGTACACACGGTTTTGTCGCAGATAAACAGGCAACCTGTTACCCAGGGTTTGAAGAAGGTTTAAAAGGTGCTGAGTATATTAGCGATCAGCCTGTGGTAATGGATGATAATATTATGACAAGTCAGGGGCCGGCGACTGCCATGGTCTTTTCGTTAAGTTTGTTGGCCAATCTTATCGGTTATGAAAAAACCCAAGAAGTGGCTGCTGGATTATTGTGTTAATAGTGGGTTAACCCTTGATGTTATACCTTGGTGAGGGTGTTTTTTAGCTGTTCATTATTAAATCAATGGGGCTTATACTAATCTTGACTTTAAGGTCAATAGAATCTTTAAAAAAGAGCTTAATAATCTGCCATAAAGTCTGTTAATCGCTAGACGGTCAACCGATATAAGAGTAAAATTGGTCGGATTTTTGGGCAGTTTTCAATTGTGAATCTGTTCAATGAAACCGCTATTTAGAAAAGCGAGATGCACCTTAGGGAGCGTCTCGCTTTTTTGCAACCAGATAGGCATAAAACGGGAGGCTCCTTTGGCAACATCAGCGATTCTAGCTCTAGAAGACGGCACTATATTTAAAGGCGTGTCGATCGGGGCAGATGGCTCCTCAACTGGCGAGGTGGTATTTAATACCTCTATGACCGGTTATCAAGAAATTCTTACAGACCCTTCCTACGCACGTCAAATCGTTACTCTGACTTATCCTCATATCGGTAATACGGGTGTGACGGAAGAAGACGAAGAATCAGATAGTATCTGGTGTAACGGCTTGATTATTCGTGACTTGCCACTTGTTGCAAGCAGCTGGCGTAAACAAGAAACGTTGGATGCTTACCTAACACGCAGAAATGTGGTGGGTATTGCAGATATAGATACGCGTAAGCTGACTCGTATTCTACGCGAAAAAGGCGCACAAGCTGGCTGTATTATGGCGGGTGATGATGTGCTGACAGAAGAAGTTCAAGCGAAGGCGTTGGCAGCAGCTCGTGCTTTCCCTGGTCTTAAAGGCATGGATTTAGCCAAAGAAGTCACTGTTAAAGAGCAGTGCGAATGGACTGAGTCTACTTGGGACTTAGTCAAAGGACATACCACGCCTAGCGAATTTAATTTGCATGTGGTGGCTTACGATTTCGGTGTGAAACGTAATATTTTACGTATGTTGGTAGAACGTGGCTGTAAAGTTACCGTAGTACCTGCTCAAACGCCGGCTTCAGCTGTGTTAGCGATGAATCCTGATGGTGTTTTCCTTTCAAATGGACCTGGTGATCCAGAGCCATGTGATTATGCGATTAACGCAATTAAAGAAATTCTAACCACAGACATCCCTGTGTTCGGTATTTGCTTGGGTCATCAGCTACTTGCATTAGCAAGTGGTGCAAAAACCAAAAAAATGAAGTTTGGTCACCATGGCGCGAACCATCCAGTACAAGACCTTAAAAAGGGTACTGTGATGATTACTAGCCAAAACCATGGTTTTGCGGTCGACGAAGATAGCCTTCCTAGTAACCTAGAAGCAACTCATAAATCATTGTTTGATGGTTCTTTGCAGGGTATCGCAAGAACAGACAAGCAAGCGTTCAGCTTCCAAGGTCACCCTGAAGCGAGCCCTGGTCCACATGATGTTGCCCCTTTGTTTGATCAATTTATTGACGCCATCAAAGCTTCTAAAGCCTAAGCAGGAAACACATAATTATGCCAAAACGTACTGATATAAAAAGCGTTTTAATCTTAGGTGCTGGTCCGATCATTATCGGCCAGGCCTGCGAGTTTGACTATTCTGGCGCTCAAGCCTGTAAAGCATTACGTGAAGAAGGTCTTCGCGTAATCTTGGTTAACTCAAACCCAGCAACTATCATGACTGATCCGTCGATGGCTGACTCAACTTACATTGAGCCTATTGAATGGAAGACAGTTGCTAAAATTATTGAGAAAGAACGTCCTGATGCGGTACTGCCGACTATGGGTGGTCAAACTGCATTGAACTGTGCGCTTGATTTAGAGCGTCACGGTGTCTTAGCTGAGTTTGGTGTTGAGATGATTGGTGCGACGGCTGATGCGATTGATAAAGCAGAAGACAGAAGCCGTTTTGACAAAGCAATGAAAGCCATTGGTCTTGAATGTCCTCGTGCGGGTATTGCTCACAATCTTGAAGAAGCACATGGTGTTCAACGTGAAGTTGGCTTCCCTTGTATTATTCGTCCTTCTTTCACCATGGGTGGTACCGGTGGTGGTATCGCTTATAATACCGAAGAGTTCGAAGAAATTTGTACCCGTGGTTTGGACTTGTCTCCAACCAACGAATTGCTAATCGATGAATCTTTGATCGGTTGGAAAGAATATGAAATGGAAGTGGTACGAGACAAAAATGATAACTGTATCATTGTTTGTGCCATTGAAAACTTCGATGCTATGGGTGTTCACACGGGTGACTCTATCACTGTTGCACCGGCTCAAACGCTAACAGATAAAGAATACCAAATCATGCGTAACGCCTCTTTGGCTGTACTGCGTGAAATTGGTGTTGAGACAGGTGGTTCAAACGTTCAGTTTGGTATGGATCCTGAAACCGGCCGTCTTGTGGTTATCGAGATGAATCCACGTGTATCTCGTTCATCTGCATTAGCCTCTAAAGCGACAGGTTTCCCTATCGCTAAAATCGCCGCTAAATTGGCGATTGGTTACACACTAGACGAATTGCAAAACGATATCACTGGTGGTCGTACACCAGCGAGCTTTGAGCCTGCTATCGATTATGTTGTGACTAAGATTCCTCGTTTCACTTTCGAGAAATTCCCAACAGCCAATGATCGTCTAACCACACAGATGAAATCTGTGGGTGAAGTGATGGCGATTGGTCGTACTTTCCAAGAGTCACTGCAAAAAGCATTACGTGGCCTTGAAGTAGGCGCAGACGGTTTTAATCCTCAGCTAGATTTCGCTGAAGAGAACAGTAAAGACAAGCTTATTCATGAATTAAAATCACCAGGTTCCGATCGTATTTGGTACATAGGTGATGCGCTTCGTATCGGCATGTCAGTTGAAGAACTGTATGAACTAACCGGTGTTGATCCATGGTTCCTAGTTCAAATCGAAGATTTAATTAAAGAAGAAGCTGGCTTGGCTAAAACTGGCTTGGCGGATCTTGATTATGACTTTATCCGTCGTCTGAAACGTAAAGGTTTCTCTGATGCACGTTTGGCTCAATTGATGGATGTGACTGAGAAGTCATTGCGTGAGCGCCGTTACTTGATGAATGTACACCCAGTGTACAAACGTGTTGATACCTGTGCGGCTGAATTTGCGACAGATACGGCTTATCTTTACTCTACTTATGAAGATGAATGTGAAGCTGAACCAAGCAATAAAGACAAGGTCATTATCCTAGGTGGTGGTCCAAACCGTATCGGCCAAGGTATCGAGTTTGATTATTGCTGTGTACACGCGGCGTTAGCGTTACGTGACAATGGTTATGAAACTATCATGGTTAACTGTAACCCTGAGACCGTTTCTACTGACTACGATACATCTGATCGTTTGTACTTCGAGCCAGTTACCCTTGAAGATGTATTAGAGATTGTTCGTAAAGAAAAACCAAAAGGCGTTATCGTTCAGTTCGGTGGTCAAACACCGCTTAAAATTGCCCGCGCATTAGAAGCCGAAGGTGTGCCAATTATTGGTACGTCACCTGAAGCCATTGACCGTGCTGAAGACAGAGAACGTTTCCAAAGCATGATTCAGCGTTTAGGTTTAAATCAACCTAATAACGCGACTGTGCGTAGTACGGATCAAGCGCTTGTGAAAGCGGCTGAAATTGGTTTCCCTCTGGTTGTTCGTCCATCTTATGTTTTGGGTGGCCGTGCGATGGAAATCGTTTATAACGAAGCAGAATTGACTCGTTATATGACAACCGCAGTGAAAGTATCAAATGATAGCCCTGTACTGTTAGATCACTTCTTAAATGCAGCGATTGAGATCGATATTGATTGTATCTCTGATGGCACCCAGGTTGTGATTGGCGGCATTATGCAGCATATCGAACAAGCCGGTGTTCACTCTGGTGACTCAGCTTGCTCATTGCCACCTCACTCTTTAACCCAGGTTCAACAGGACGATATTCGTGACATGATCACGAAAATGGCCCTTGAGCTAGGTGTTATTGGTCTGATGAATACTCAATTGGCGATCCAAGACGGTGAAATCTATGTGATCGAGGTTAACCCTCGTGCATCACGTACTGTACCATTCGTTTCTAAGTGCATTGGTCGTTCTTTAGCGCAAGTTGCTGCCTTGGTTATGTCCGGCAAAACTTTGGCTGAGCTTGACTATACCAAAGAAATTATTCCGACATACGTAAGTGTGAAAGAAGCCGTTTTCCCATTCAACAAGTTCCAAGGTGTTGACCCGATTCTTGGGCCTGAGATGAAATCGACAGGTGAAGTCATGGGTGTTGGTGATACTTTCGCTGAAGCCTTTGGTAAAGCTGTACTCGGTGGCGGCACAGTGCTTCCAACGGGCGGTACTGCCTTTGTCAGTGTGCGTGATATGGATAAACCTAAGTTGGTTTCTGTGGCACAGCGTTTGATAGATAATGGCTTTGAGTTGGTAGCAACCAGCGGAACTGCGAGCTACCTGACAGAGCAAGGTGTTGCAGTGCGTAAGATTAACAAGGTAAACGAAGGTCGTCCTCATATCGTTGATATGCTTAAAAATGGCGAGATCGATTACATTGTTAATACCACTGAAGGGACTCAGGCAATCGCTGACTCTTCTGTGATCCGACGTACAGCATTACAGCGTAAGGTTTGTTACACTACAACATTAACTGGCGCTGAAGCGACAAGCTATGCGTTAGGCTGGAATGAAGAAACGAAAGTTCGTCGATTACAAGATTTGCACCAGGGGAAATAATGAGAAAAGTACCAATGACGGTAGAAGGCGAAGCACGCTTGCGTGAAGAGCTTGGTCACCTTAAATCTGTGCTGCGTCCACGTATCATTAATGATATCGCGATCGCTCGTGAGCATGGTGATTTAAAAGAAAACGCTGAATACCATGCTGCTCGTGAAGAGCAGGGGTTCACTGAAGGTCGTATTAAGGAAATTGAAGGGAAACTTTCAGATTCACAAGTGATTGATGTTAAAGATATTGCTAATACGGGTAAGGTGCTTTTTGGTACCACAGTGACTTTGTTTAATGTGGACACGGAAGAAACGGTGGTTTACCGCATTGTGGGTGATGATGAAGCTGAGGTTCGCGATAAAAAAATCTCTTATGCTTCACCTATTGCTAAAGCACTTATTGGTAAGAGCGTAGACGATGAAGTAGCCATCAAAATCCCTAGTGGTGAAGTGGTTTATGAAATCGAAAAGGTTGAGCATCTTTAATTAGAGCTCACTTTCGAGATGTCTTTAAAAAGCCAGTTTATCTTTGATAAACTGGCTTTTTTTATGGATGCGTTTTTTTAATCCTTGTTTTACTTAATAAATATTTTTTTAAACGGAAGAGAATGTCGACTCTAGTTCGATCTCATGACTATACTGTATGAGCGAGACTTCTTAGCTTAGTTGTTTTGAAAATGGAATGTCTTTCATTGGCATAGTCTAGCTAGGTTTTTTTTGAGAAAAAAACAAATTCGACCCTGATAAAAACTGAGTGAGATGGCAAATGTATGGATAAAAGTATATTGGTAGTGGATGACGAACCGCAGATTTTAAGTGCATTGAAGCGTGCTCTTCGGAACCAAAATTATTCTGTTTTGTTTGCCAATGATGGTGATGAAGCGCTTGAGATTCTCAACCAGCATGAAGTGAATTTGATCCTGTCTGATTATATGATGCCTGGTATTTCTGGCACTGAATTATTGACGCAAGCTGAAAAAATCCAACCCAATACCATACGTATTATTCTCAGTGGCCATTCAGACTTTCAAACTGTCATGCAATCTATTAAGGAAGGGGTAGTACACAAGTTTTTAGCCAAACCCTGGAGTAATGATGTCTTAGTAGAGCAGATTAATAAGGCGTTAGAAACTGGCTTTTATCCAGAAGAAACAAAAGAGGTTCCCCCCTTAGTAAAAGTAATAAAAAATAAAAATAGCGTTAATAATACCTATGAAATGACCTTGACAAGGGCGTTTAAAATTACCGAAATAGCGCCAGAACTCGCTAAGTTATTTGAATACAATGAGATTGATATTTGTGGCAAAGACTTTTCAACTCTGTTCACAACTAAGTCTTATCAACAGCATCAAGCTTTTTTACAAGAGCAAGAAAACCACCAAGATAGCTGGCAATTACCATTCAAAAAACGTATTGGGCTGACCCAAAATAATGGCTTTTTATCACTTGAGCTTGCCATGAATTTTTTTGCAGATGAGGTTGTCTGTTCCATTACCCCTATTCAAGGTTTAGCACCAAAAGGAAAGGGGTTAGATTCCATTTTGGATAGCATTCAAGGGCCCTTTCTATTAATTGATAAACATGGAAAGATTCGAAAGTTCAACCAAAAGTTAGTTGATCTTTATGGTGAATTTTACTTGCCCAAAAATGATGAACCTTTAGAAGGTTTCATAGATGCTTGTATTGAACAAGGCGCTTTCCCTGATGCTGAGAAAAATCGCCAGCAATGGCTGGACGCGTTTTGCTTATTTGATGAGGACGCTAATGAGCATTTGCTAAAGGCCGGTTCTTGGATAAAAGTGAAAGCAACAAGAGCGCCCGAAGGGGCAAAAATATTGCTTCATTTTGATGTTACTCAAAAGAAACAAATGCAGTTATCGTTAAAAACAGCATTGGATGACGCTGAACAAGCAAAAAAAGAAAAAGCAGATGTCATAGAAAGTGTCCATAAAGATATTGCAATGCCTATGAAGAATCAGGTGTTAGAGCCTTTAGAGCAGCTGAAAGGCACGGACCTTAGTGATAAACAAAAAGATTATTTAGATAATGCGATGGAATCAGGCAGCAAAATATTATCAAGTATTAAGAGTATAACTAACTCAAACAATGAATGATTAGTATATAAATAGTAAATCATAAGGGAGATTACGTATGACGAGTACTATCTTGTTGGTGGATGATGAAGTTAATATTCTTGTATCATTGAAACGTACCTTGAGAAGTACTGGGCATAATATTTTAACGGCAAACTCTCCCGCCGATGCTCTTCAATTGCTAGCCACGAATACTGTTGACCTTATTGTCTCTGATTATCTTATGCCTCATATGACAGGCATTGAATTACTAAGTTATGTGGAAAAACTACAACCAGATACCACCCGTGTGATCCTCAGTGGTCATGCTGATTTCGATATTGTAACGCAAGCGATTCGTTCGGGTTCAGTGCATAAATATCTCGCAAAACCTTGGACCAATGCTGTCTTAGTTGATCAAATTAATACCTTGTTAAATGAAGGTAAGCCAGATACTCAACAGAATCCAGCCATGGTGTCTGAGCAAGTTACACCCCAAAATAACGCAGAGTTGACACTGGTTTCCACTGCCTCCCAAAGTGAAAAGACGAAGCAAAAAGACAATAGGGTATTAAACCAAACCATCTTGGATTCTATTAAAGACGGTATTGCCACGGTAAATACTCATGGAAAACTGTTAAGCGTTAACCCTGCTATGGCTGATTTATTTGGCTATCAAATACATGAATTCATAGGTAGCCATGTCAATATCTTAATGCCCGCCCGCAGTGTGGCACAAATGCATAACCGCATAGATGATGAAATTAGTTATCTAGGCAGTGGATCAATGGGGAATGCTAGAAAAATAGTTGGACGCCGAAAAAGTGGTGAAGTTTTTCCTGTGGAATTGAACATACATACGTTAGAGGGTGATGAAGAACTCTACATATATATGTTTCGAGATATTAGTGAATGGGCTCAAGTTGAGCGTGATAATAAACTGCTATTAAGGGCGCTAGATTATAGTAAAGATGGCTTTGCTTTATTCGGCTCAGATGGACGTTTAATTCGTTGTAATCGGCAATTCAAAGAGCTATATCGAGACTGTAAGAATGGTCCTGAAGTGGGTGTTAGCTATCGCGATTTTCTCTATGATTGTATCGATAGTGGTTTGTTTAGCGACGCTAGTTTCGACCCTGATAACTGGGTCGAAACCTTTTTAATTTATACCAAAAATCAAACCGCTGCCGAATATGAAATTAGGCCAGATCATTGGATTGAAGTGCATGAAACACGCGCTGAAAATGATTGTACTATCGTTTTTCATATCGATATTTCAGCCAAAAAGAAAAATGAGCTATCCCTTAGAGAGGCGTTAGCTGCCGCTAAAGAAGCGAGTGAGGCTAGAGCTAAGTTTCTTGCCATGATGAGTCATGAAATTCGCACACCTTTGAATGGCGTTTTAGGTTTATTACAGTTGTTACAAGATACGAGCTTGGATCAAGAGCAGCAGCATTTTGCAGATGTGGCTCTTAATTCTGGCATGAGTTTATTAACCATAATCACAGATATATTAGACTTTTCAAAAATTGATGCAGATAAGTTAGAAATCAGCCCTAAAATTTGCTCTTTGAATGACGTTATTGAAGGTGTTTCTCTGCTCTTTAAACCAAGAGCCGATGAAAAGTCGATTGAGATAACAACTAACATAGCCACGGATGTTGAGGATAGAGTTTATGTTGATGCGCAAAGGTTGCGCCAAGTACTGATGAACCTTGTAAGTAATGCTATCAAGTTTACCCAAGAAGGCCAGGTGTCGATTAGCGCTGAGATGCTAGGTGATGGGCGGACTCGCTTCAGTGTGATGGATTCAGGTGAAGGTATTAACGAAAAAGACCAAGCGCATCTGTTCGAAGAATTTTTTACGACCTCTAACACTAAGCGAATGCCAACTGAGGGCACAGGCTTAGGCTTAGCTATTTGTCGTAACCTAACCAGCCTAATGGGGGGAGAACTGACTTTCTCTAGTCAGGAGGATGTGGGTAGCCATTTTTGGTTTGATTTGTATTTACACCAAATCGATTTACCCGAGACAGAATGTTTACCCATAGTCACTGAACAAAGTCGCTTTGATGGACAGGTATTATTGGTCGAAGATGGTGAAACTAACCGTTTAGTGGCAAGGGTAATGCTTGAATCAGCAGGGCTTATGGTATCGATTGCGAAAGACGGCATAGAAGCTGTAGAGCAATGTCAGGGTAATGAGTTTGATCTTATTTTTATGGATATCTCAATGCCAAGAATGAATGGCATAGACGCTTGCTCACATATCCGAGAAAGGGGGTTGAATTGCCACACGCCTATTGTTGCTATGACAGCGTATGCGTTAAAAGATGACTCAGAGAGCTTTCTGAATAAAGGGATGAATGCCTACCTAGATAAACCGATAGAAAAGCGTCATTTATTTGCCTGCGTCGCAGATTTCATATCGCCCTTAACCGTGTCCAAAGTGGTTGAGGAAAAGGATGAGGTTTTATTAAATAAAGCAGAGCACAAAATTAGCCTAATTGAAGAGGCGAGTTTACAGCAACTCATCAATGATACTTCGCTTGAGGTGCTGCCTGAGCTGATAGATATTTTCCAACAGGATGTGAATGAACGTACCACCTCATTAGAGGCATTCTCTTCTCTTAGTGGTGTGATGTCAGCGGATCAAGAGATTGAGCGTCACTTACATACCCTGAGCAGCAGCTGTGCCATCTATGGTTTGCAGAAGATGCATTTAAAAGGTAGAGAACTAGAGGCCTTATGCCAACAGGAGATTAGCAAGGTAAAGCCTCAGTTGGCCGAATTTGTCATGCTGGCACATGAGAGTGTGGCTGAGTTAAAAGCACTGGCTGAAAACAAAATTAAAGCGTCTCAGACTGAGCATTAGATGCCAGCTTCCTTCCATTGATTTTTCTTGCGATAAATAGTCGCTGCGCTAATACCTAAATAATGCGCCGCAGTGGGAATATTGCCACCACATAAATCTATGGCTCTCTCTATGGCTTCCTTCTCTACTTCACTCATGGGTCTTATTAATTCACTAATGACCTGGTTGTTCGAATGCCCCATTGATATAGGTGCATTTTGATTGATTTGATCTTGTGTTGTTGAGGAAGACAGAGGGATTTCTGTCATCGGGGGCTTACGTACCTTAATGTTATTGACTAAATCAGTATCAAGAGGGGCAGGCAGCATGGTAGAAGTAACAGACTCGCCATTGCATAGAACAACTATGTTACGAATGACATTTTGTAGCTGTCTTACATTGCCCGGCCATTCATACTGGCTAAGGATCAATTCACTTTCGCTATCAAAACCAGTGAAGTTTTTTTGCTCTTCCTTCGCGTATAGCGTTAAGAAGGAGTTAGCGATTTCAATAATATCATTTTCACGCTCCTTCAACGAAGGCAGATGAATCGGCAGAACATGCAAACGATAATAGAGGTCTTCTCTAAAGTTACCCGCCTGAACTTGCTCTAAGGGGTCTTTGTTGGTGGCGCAGACGATTCTGACATCGACTTTTTCGGTTTTATCACTACCCACTTTTTGGATGGTACTGGTCTGTAAGAACCGTAACAACTTAGATTGCAAAGCCATGTCCATTTCACAGATTTCATCAAGAAATAGAGTGCCCTTATTCGCGGCTTTAGCACAACCATCGCGTTCACCAACCGCACCGGTAAATGCGCCTTTCACATGGCCAAAGATTTCACTTTCCATGAGGTCCTTGGGAATAGCACCACAGTTTAATGCCACAAAGGGGCCATTGGCTCTATCACTTGTTTGGTGGACGGCTTCGGCACAGACTTCTTTACCAGTACCACTTTCACCCGTAATGAAAATCGTTGCTTTAGAGGAAGCGGCGCTATCAATGAGTTGATAGACTCTTTGCATTGCGAGGGAGGAGCCAATAAAACCGCAAAATTGTTTACGGTCAATTTCCTCTTGATAGGTCTGTAATTTACGTTTTAACTCTTGGCTTTCAAGGAAGTTTTTTAAGGTAGTCACTAACCTGTCTTTATTGAAAGGTTTGACTAAATAGTCACGGGCTCCTGCTTGCATGGCGTCAATCACGGTTTGCATTGAGCAATCTCCCGTGGTGACTATGACTTCCGTGGAAATTTCATTGTCCCTAATATAGGCTAAAATTTCTAAACCATGCATGTCAGGTAAATTGAGATCGAGCAAGACACCGTTGAACGTTTGATTTTGAAGTAGTTCTAAGGCTTTTTTACCGGTTTCGGCTCGGGTGATCTGGTAGGGTAGCCCATTTAAATAACTGCGATATACTGCAGCCATAGAGGCGTCGTCTTCTACCAAGAGTACTTGCGTAAATGTGTTTGGCTGCATAGCTAAATATCCTATTTAAGCGGTTTCCATTTGAGCTTACCAATAAGTTTAGACTATTCTAAAAAAATACATTAAGACAATGATCTAGAACGTTTTGATAACTATAGGTTTAACATTTTTTAGTCGTTAGTAGGGTAATGTTTCGTGATCATTAGTCATGAATTACTGACGGTAAGTGGTGAGGAGTGTGTGAGTGGAGCAATTATTAGCACAATGGCAGTTTACGGCTGAACTGAAAAGCGCCTCTGCAGCGCGACAGCAATTGAGTGCTTTTTTTGCAGAGCATAAGTCCGATATTGATCCGAATGATTTCTTATTAGCGATAACAGAGTTGATGGTAAACCTGTGTCGTTACCCTGACCCCAAACCGAGTCATATACAAGTCGCGATAAAACAAAGCGAATACTTTTTAAACCTTGAAGTATTGGATAATGGTGGCAGCTTTCGATCCTTTGGTCACTTCGTGAGTGACTTTGATCCTTTACTAGCGGGTGAGAATGGCATGGGCTTAAAGTTGTTAAGGGATAAGTTTGATGACGTATTTTATATACCTGCTTGTTACCGAGAGGATGCACAAAACCTCACCTTGGTACGAAAAGCATTATCAGATGCTGAACCTAAAGAAGTTATCCTGTTAGTTGATGATGATCTGGTTTATCGCAAACTCATTTCTCTCTACTTACATGATGAGTTTGAAGTTATTGAGGCTAATTCGGTCGGACAAGCCTATGACGCTCTATTACGCCATAACCCAAACTTAGTGATCTGTGATATTCAAATGCCAGAGGCAGACGGCCCAGAGCTTTTTGATCAGATAAGACAAACCCCCAAGGCGGCTAAAATAGCCTTTATCTTTTTGACCGGCATTACGGACCAAGCCTTATTGGCCAATGCTTTGTCCCGTCCAATAGATGAGTTGATCCACAAACCCATTAGCAAAGATAAGTTGCTTGAAATTGTGCGTCAAACATTGCAGCGACGTCATTATCTCGCTGATCAAGTAGAAAGAGAGTTATATCAAAAAGCGTCTTTAGGCTTGACCCCGAGATTACCTAAAAAATTAGGTGAACTTAGCTGTGCTGTGCGACATCATTCCCCCCATGCGGGAGGTGGTGATTTTGTATTGTTAAATCAAGATAAATCTGGGGATAAACGTCAAATCGTATTTGCTGATCTGATGGGACATGACTTGATGGCAAAGTCCTATGTATTTGCCCTAGCGGGGTATTTACGAGGATTATGCAGTGTACTAAGTCAGGAAATAAGGCCTGCTGAGAGCTTGATTGAGTTGATTGCCAAAGGGTTTGAAACGGATCAGGTGCTAGAGGAGACGCTGGCGACTTTAATGGTGATTAATATAGATCACGCTGAGTTGACGATAGCGAATGCAGGCCAACCCAAACCATTATTAATACAAGCTGATGATATGGTGCAAGTTGATGCAGAAGGCGCCTTGCCTGGTCTGGGTTATCATTTATATCAGTCGACAGGGGTTAGCTTAAAACCGAAAGAAAGGCTGTTGATTTATTCAGACGGGTTAATTGATGCGGTTGAGGATGTGCCAGAAGCACTTAAACAGTGTTTGATAGAGGGGAATCAGGTATCGCTAAATACACTGGCTGATAACCTAATGGAATTTTTCATTAACCAAGGCAGTAAAGGGAATCGACGTGACGATTGCACTCTTATGCTGTTTGAAATAAGTGACACTGAATCAGGCTTCTCATTGGATGAGACGTTTATAGATCTTGATTAAGCAGTAGTGAGCGATTAAGGACTCTTCGCATTAAGTTCATAGTGCGTGGGAAGAGTTTATTAAGCCTTTGGGTTTCTCTTATTAATTCATCTTTGAGAGAAGGTGCATACCTATCATTCATAATCACCGCCGAAATACTGGCACCGTTTTGCTCTAACATTTCTTTCGCTTCGGTCAGTTGGCTCTCTGTTGTCACATTGGTAAGCACATTTAAGAAGGTGTGTTGGCTGGTGAACGACAGTGCTTCGGTGGGGATAATACTCGCCTCCTGGCACAGAAGAGGAGATACGTCACAAATGATGAGATCGTATTGACTCATGGCAGTTTCAAAAAATAGCGCCATGATTTCAATATCACGAAATTCAATGCAATTCCCAGTCTCATTTGGCGCGCATAATAAATTGAGTCCCGGAGTCTGGCTATCCTGCACGGCTTGTTCCCAGTGGCCTGTTAAGGGTAACCACTGGTTTTGTATAATAGTCTCAAATTTTCCTAGGCTCGGATTTTCTAGATTAAACTCAATAAGCAATACATGTTTACCCGCTTGGGCTGCCCGTGTCGCAAGCGTATGGCAAAGGGTGGTATTACCCGAATCCTTGGTCAAACTGGTAATACAAATCTGTTGAATAGATTCCCTCACGATAGTTGAATAAATCGCTTCTATGGCAGATGTTTTTTCCATGCTTCGCATAATCTACACTCCTGATTGAAATGTTAAAGGCCAACCAATACTGCAAATGAGGCAACGGTTACTAAGTCTTTTAAGCCTTCCAGAAATTGATACCAAGCGCTTTGTTCTCGACTGGGTACGTAAAGGGTATCACCTGCTCGAATTACAGGAAGGCTAGTGAAGTCACCGGATTTTGCAAAACTTACTAAATCAAAGCGACGTGCATGGGTCTCACCATCAATGCGATTAACAACCGAAATTCTGTCCTGTAATGCGGTGAGGGTGGGGCCGCCAGCCTCAGCCAATAGGTCTAACACTGTCATGGTGTCATTAAAGGTATAACGACCTGGACGATTAACAGCCCCTAGTACTCTTACCATTCTTTCTTTTGGTTTTTGTAACCATTCTTTATTGAGGCTAGGAACATAAATAACATCTTCATTTTCAATGATGGTTAACAATGACTCATCACCCGTCTCGAAATAGAGATTAAGATTAAGATTGGTGACATCTGATTCTGCTTCACCTCTTCGAGCAATGCGTATATTGCTTAAGTCGGCAGACGAAGTTGGCCCTTGTGCCGCTGAAAGTAAGTCAAGCAGATTAAGGTCTTGGTTGAAGGCATAACGACCTGGGGCACCCACAGATCCAAATATATAGATTGAGCTTCGACTTGATTGGCGAGTCCATTGTGAGCGGTTATCGTTAGGGTCCTGTGGCAATTCTGGCATGACTACCGTATCACCTGCTTTGAGTGGCGGTAAGGTGCTTAAATCGCCGCCTCTTTCCAAGAAGCGCTTAAAGTCAAACTCAGTGGAGCTAACCGTTTGGTCGTCTCCTACTGAGAGTATTTGTAAGTGGGAAGTATCCGCTTTTGCGGTAGGGCCACCGGCATGAGCAATAATGTCCATCAAGCCCATTTCATCGGCCCATTCATAACGCCCCGGACGGTTAAAGGCTCCCATAATACGGATTGAACGATTAGGGTGGATTTTTAACCAGCTTTTTTCGTTCATATCGGTTTTTTCAGGGACTAGGATCGCATCGCCTGGCAATACAGTGGGTAAACCTTGATCCGTGTTACCGTCAACATAACTTTGTAAATCAAAGGCTGTCACTTTACCATCTGCTCTAATAATCTTGATTTGACGAGTTTCAGCGAAACGGGTCGGGCCGCCTGCCGTGGCTAGAATGTCATAAAACCCCGTATCATCCTTCATTTCCATGGCACCCGGTTTAAATACTTCCCCCATGATATAAACAGTACGAGACCCTTTTTCGACCTGCTCTGATGCTTGAGGTACAAAAATCACGTCGCCAGGGTTAATCGCAGGTAGTAGGTCTATTTGCCCTGTGTCTAAAAATTCACGCATATTAAAGGGGAAGGGTTCTCCATTATGAATAACACGAATTTGCTCTATACCCGCATAACGTGTGACACCACCTGCTCGCATTAACATATCTAAAATGGTGGCTTCCCCTTTAAATGAGAAGGTGCCGGGGCGATGAACCTCACCAAATACCTTAATAGACTCGCGACCACTGGCATCACCTGCTGCGGTCAATGTTCTGGCATCAAAGTCAACTTGTACATTCCCGATAAGGGGGGATGCGGGTACAAAAATCACATCTTTTGGCAGTAGAGCAGGCAGCAGTTTGGGGTTACCTGTATCCAGGTATTGTTTGTAATCAAATTTGATTGTTTGGTCGCCACGGCGTATTTGTAATTTGTCTAATTGCGCACCCTGGGAAAGCCCGCCTGCCCGATTAATGGCCATTTGGACGTTTGAATTCTGCGGTAAATCAATTTCACCTGGTGCTTTAACAAACCCCAAGACCATGACAGATAGGCGTCTTTCAACTAAAAATAGTTGGAATTTTGACATATCACGGTACACAACTGATAAGCGTTTAGCTAAAAAATCTTGTGCCTGCTGCGTATTCATTCCTTCGATAAATAGGCTTCCTACTTCTGGTAATGCAATATAGCCTTGAGGGTCTAATTGAAAAGGTTCATTAAATTCGGCTTCACCTGGGAACTTAAGCTCTAAAACATCACCTGGGCGAAGGATATGCTGCGAGTTGGCACTCGCAAACTGACTAAGAATCAGCATCACTAGGATTAGCCATGGTTTAATAAACATTTTCATATACATTGCTCCCAGCGTGTTAAATTAAAACAGTTCCTTATGGATGAAAAATTTTGATCTGGATACCTGTCTTCAATACTAATCAGTATTTGTTCTGCCTCTAAAATAGAAGAGTGGGCTTGTTCTTCATATTGACTGAGTGAATACTTTTTACTTACTTCAAGTAGCTTCTCAATTTCGAAGTACTGATTAGGATGGTGTTTATGTAAACCTGCATCCTGATGAGCTAATACTAGTCGACTGCATTTATGAATGCGTTTTTGCAAGTTTTGTTTGTTTTTGCTTTCTGAGTGTAGAATGTTTTTTTTTATTTCGTCTGAATTAAAGTAATAAGTCGTTTTGCCTTCTGAGCGTTTAATGCCAATGGCTTCACCCGATATGACGGTAAACTCAATGGCGTTAGCTGTGCCAATAACACTCACTAATAAGGTCAGACTAACCCAACTCCTAACATGCTTAAGTTTCATGTGCATAACTCCCAATTTCTCAAGTTATAACAATTCCTTAAGACAGCGAGTTCCTTTTCTGGGTGACGATGTACGATTAGCATTAACAGGCTCTCTGCTCGTTGCAGTGCTGTCTCTGCTTGTTGATCAAAGTCGCCCACTTTTTGTCTTTGGCTAACAACCAATAGGCTTTTAATTTCCACATACACCGCGGGGTAGAGTTTATTTAGACCGACTCCCATATGGTCTAAAATGACACGATCACACTCATCAATTCGTGCAATAAAACGTTTGCTTTCTGCGATCTGTGAATCATCAAAAAAATCACGATTAGTATTCTTTACGTCTAATTCAGGCTCTAATGCAAAACGTTCTGCCGCCCCACCTGAACCTTCTTTCATCATATAAAAACAACCGCTTAAAGAAGGGACTAAAAAAAGTATGAGAGACATCTTTATTAGTTGTTTCATCGTATTACCCATTCACTTGGATTGATTTGTCGATACGAAGGTACTGAATTAATTCAAGAGGCTGACCTTGTACGCCATGTAATCTAAGGCTGCATTTAGTGGCTCTAAGGCGTTTAAACAAAAATACCAAAGCACCAATACCCGATGAATCGATAAAGGTAACTTGTGCAAAATCTAGATCAATGTCTTGTCCGCCACTTCCTAATCTTTCAAAATCGCCTCTTAAGGTTTCGATGGCGCAAGCATCAAGTTCATTTTTCAAGTTTAAAGAGCTATTAAAAGAAGCTTGATCAAGATTCTGAAAGCTGTTGTCTTGAGATACGCTGCTAAATAATGACATGGGCTTTACCTATATTGTTAATGACTGATACTTAGGTAGAGCAAGTCACGTGCCACTTTTTAACTTATTGTTTTATAACTATTTTAATTTTCATTCTTGTTTTAATGTGCGAATTTTTCATTTCAAAATGCATCTTTCTCAAAATGCGATACAAAATTAAAAACAATCAGTCGGTTTATTTTGTATCGCTCTGCTTACCCTATTTATTGACCTCGACCGCATATCATGACCACGACGGTTTTAAAAACGATATTGATGTCAGCCCTAAGCCAGGAAAAAAAACTGCTTAGGCTTAAAGCATACGCATGATCATAGGAAACCTTGTTTCGTACATCTTCGATGCATTCGTCGTAGCCTTGGTTTACTTGAGCAAGCCCTGTTATGCCTGGTTTTAATCCCCAGGTTCTTTCTGTGAAAAACGGAATGGCATCTTCTAACTTTTTATAAAAATCTGGTCTTTCGGGGCGTGGGCCAATTAATGACATGTCGCCTTTTAATACATTAAATAACTGGGGGATTTCGTCGAGTCGAGTCAGGCGTAAAAAACGACCTATACGGGTAATTCTAGGATCGTTTTTACTGGCAAGTACCGCACCTGTAGCCGCTTCGGCATCTAATCGCATAGTCCGAAATTTATACATAGCAAACATCTTGCTGGTATCCGGGGTGACTTGTCCGACTCTCAGCTGACTAAAAAAGATGGGGCCTTTTGAGTCCAACTTGATCATCAAGGCAAGCAAGGGGAGAAGGCATAAACCTACGCACAAGCCAAGCAGTGCAGCGCTAATGTCTAACACTCTTTTGCTAATCAAAACGGAAATAGGAATGTAATTTTCATTAGTATTGAGTGGGATTTCTTGGTTTGGATTATTCATGATGATTCTCCTTGGTGGAAACGGGTTTCCAGGCACCTTTTTGCTTACCTAATAGGTAGCTAATAACGCCAATCAAACTACTAAAATAAGCATTGATAAGATAAAAAATGACAGCCAGAACCTTGGGGATTCTGTCACTGGATATTTGGTTGCTGTAACGGGCTAACATCACGCTCATCAGCTGCACAGCGGCAAAGGCTAGAAAGAGAGGTGAAATACTGGTAAGCGCAAGACTAACTAACCACTGGAGTGCGAGGATGAGTGGCATCATGGCACGCATTGCTTTACCTGAAAAAAAGGTGAATGCTGTGCCCTTATGTTTAGGGTGTAAGAGCTTAATGAGGCGAATAGCCTGCTGGAAGTTACCCGCAGCGATACGAATTCGCCTTTTTTGGTCCATTTCATTAGTCGCTTGCTCAAGCTCTAGGGCAATAATGTTAGTGTCATATTGGGCTTTATAACCGGCCGCGACGATCTCCATCGGGATAATAAAGTCATCATTAATGGTATCTAGTGGTAATGGGGTAAACAGATGTTGTCGAAAAAAGTAGAGCGCCCCATGAACGCCAATGGGGGAGCCTAACGAGGACTCAATTTCCTTCACCTTTGTTTGGTACTGCCAGTAGCTCTTTTCACCATTACTACCGGGTTTTAATAACTTGTAAGTAGCCGCGAGAATACCCAGCTTGTCATCATAAAACTGACGAGCACAAATGATTAAGCTATCAAATGAAATTAAAGCAGATGCATCGCTTAAGCCGACAATGTCACATTCAAGTTGCGGTATGGTTTGATTGAGTACGGCTACTTTCCCTCTATTTTCTAAGTACTCAATAAGCTCTACTTTGAGCTCATGAACTTCGGGTTCAAGCACCGTTTTTCGGACTATGTCAGCGGTATCATCACTACAGCCATCACAGGCAATGAGCAAAGATAGTTTGTTCTTTGGATAATCTAAGCTGGCTACGTTTCTGATTTTATCCGCGATAACATCCCCTTCATTATAAGCAGGAACGAGAATACAAATATGAGGCAACGAACTAATTTCATCTTCTTGTAACGCATCGGCTTGAGAGGGACTGATGCTTTGCGTATAAACAAACTTTAGAATTAAAGGATAAATCAGGTGGTGATAGATGATCAGCAACCAAGCTAATCCGAATAGAGTTAAAAGCAGTGCCTCTAAGCTAGAAAATGTCATGTTAGACTCCTAGTTCCCGAATGGGACTCATCAATTGGCGGTACGCTTTCGCGGTTTTAACAAGGTCTCCCGTATTCAATACAAAATCCCTTGGAGAACCTTTATGTTGGCGTTTCATAATACTTAATACACTGTCATAGAGTGCACTTGGGGTATTCGGTGGGGTGAGGTAACCGGTAGAGGGATCTACAATGTTGCTACAACCTCCCACATTGCTGACGATGGCAGGGATACCACAGGCTTGGGCTTCTAAAGGCGAAAGCGGTAAACCCTCATTCAAAGAGGGTAAACAAAATACGTCAATGCAAGGATAAAAATCCGCCATGTTATCCAGTGCACCCAGAAAGAAAACCCTATCTTGTAACCCCAGCTGGTGGCAGGTTTGCTCAAGCTGTTGCTGTAGCGAGCCTTGACCTGCTAATGCCAATGCAACGTATTCAGGTAATAAACTAAGGGCGTGTAATAGACTGTTATGATCTTTAACAGCTTCAAGCCTAGCTGCGCAGCCTAATAAAAACACCTTCTCAGGAAGATTCAACTGTTGACGTAACAACGCTTTTTTCTGTTGATCTACGGGAAGGAACCTTTGTGTATCTATGCCGTTCAAAATGACATTCGGACGACTATTCGGGTAGGCTTTTAGTAGTGCGGATGCGACCGCATCACAATCAGCCACCATGATAGGACGAACTAGAAAAAGCAACTGTCCTTGCAGTTTACGTCTTGCTGTTTCAGATAAATGCCAAGCATCATGCTCTGTATGAATGAGATGTTTAACACCCACTAATCTGGCGGCAAGACCGCCATATAATAAGGGGCCGATATGATGGCTATGAACAATATTTGCTTTTAGCTGCCATAATAATTTGGCCAACTTAACAAGCAGCATAAAGTCCAATCCAGAGGACTTATTTAAGAAGTGTAATTGCTCAGCCATTGGCTTAAGCCGTGGCCAGGCTGTAATCGCCTCTTCCTTATTTCCTTCAAGGCAAACAATGTGCACCTGGCTATGTTTTGAATATTCTTGCATAAGGTCCAAAGCCATAGTTTCTATGCCCCCGGGTTGTAAGTGTTGAACCACTTGTACTATGACATTTTTCATCTTGCTGGTTCCTTATTATCAGGGGATACAACAGAAAATGGGGGGATACGAGCTAGGACTGGTGCGTTTATTATATCTGAAACTGCCTCTTTACGACGCACACTGGTATCGAGTAACTCAGCAACAAATGCCAAACTTAAACCTAATGCAACACCGCCAAATACACCGGCAATAACAAAAATAAGCAATGGCATATTTATAGGTCCTAATGGATCAAAGGGGGCATCGATGAGTTTGACACTTTCGTTCTCTTCACTTTTACTCAATGAGCCTGTCACACTGGCTAACTCATGACGCTCTGATAGGTCCTCATAGATTTTTTTTCTAACCAATATTTCTCGTTTTAATTCATTGATTTTTTGTTCATGTTGACCGTAACCATTCACCCTTTTTTGCAGTTTATTGATTTCCTTGTGTAGCGACTCAACTTCTTTTTTAAGTTTTTGAATCTGATCGTCACTTTTTTGCAAACGCTCTAATTGAGAGACGAGAAGCGGGTGTTGATTTGAGCCTTGATTGCTTTCTTGGGTGGCGTTTGCAGCGATAGCCCATAGACGTTTGAGTTGATCTTGATCGAGATTATTGGCGTCGAACTGGGGGGCTGAGGCTAATAAACGGTTACGCTCACCTTCAAGGGCATTGAGTCTAGCGACAACATATTGAACTCGACTATGTTGGTCCGTATATCGTGCTCTTAATTGGGCTAGATCAGCCATGACTAACACGATACTTTCTTCCATTTTACCAATCACAGGATTAGTTTGTGATAAGCGACCAGCCAAACTTTTATGGGCTGCGATAGCGCCTTCTAACTCGATTTTACTGAGTGCCATTTTGGCGTGCAGCTGGGACAAACGAGATATATTGCTGGTATGCACCACGGGTAATTCATTGGTGAATTTATCCTTATAAGCAGCAAGGGCATTTTCAGCCTCTAATAAACTGGCTTTACGTCCTTTTAATTCCTGGCCTAAAAAATTCTCAGACTGAATGATGGATGAGCGTTGAGGCGCTAAAACCCTTTCTACAAAGTGAATACTGACGGCATTAAGTAACGCTGCCATATTGCTAGGTTTATTCGCTCTATAAGAAATTTTAATTAGGTTGTCTCCTACTAATCCTGCTGAAAGTGATCTGGACAACTGGCTGATAATGTAGGATTTTTCCTTTTCCGACATTTCCTTCTTAATCAGTTCCATTTTCCAAGCAACATTAGCCAAAATATGACGACTATGAAGTAAT
>Ga0209292_1000301_pt1 | contig 66170 bp, 48 predicted proteins | sample GOMGulsemesocosm_2_FD_184634 | JGI IMG/M metagenome (GOLD analysis project Ga0209292, IMG submission 184634) | Methane-oxidizing microbial communities from mesocosms in the Gulf of Mexico - GOM9C Gulf of Mexico (SPAdes) (version 2) | ecosystem: Environmental > Aquatic > Marine > Cold seeps... | reverse complement strand
ATTAAATCATAGCAATGCTTAAGACGTCAGTTCGAGTGTTTTTAATTAAAAAGCGGTAGCTTTTATGTTAAAAATGTATCGAGAACAGAGTATTTACTTTCAATAGCATCCTTAAAATTTGACCTCTTTATTCTTTTCAACTTTTGTCACTTTTTTCTTGACAAAAAAGTAACGAAAAAGTCAAGTTCCGCAGGTTCATTTTTATGTTTATTAGCAAAACACTTCACTATGTCAATACAACTCGGAAACGCCATTTATGATTTTTTTTATAAAAAAATCAATGGCTGACCTCAAACAGAATTGACACTTAACGTTACATTTTTTTGATAAACATTAAAAATAAAACTGATGAACAAAACTATCATTTCGTGAGTAATTTTACTTTCAAGATTACCTTTCATTGGATAGGTTCACGCGATTGTTGAAGACTATAGCAATGTTTAAGACGTCAGTTCGAGTGTTTTTAATTAAAAAGCGCTAGCTTTTAGATTCAAAATGTATCGAGAACAGAGTATGACTAGTTAAAAATTAATAAACGGCTTATTAACGTATCAAACCGAATCATAACGTATCAAAATTTATCGCATTACTTTCGGATATATACGTATCATATCGTATCATTTACTATATTTACTACATGGAAAATGAAGTACACTCTTTTCAATTGAAATTAAATTGGAAATTATTATCTCTTATTAGTAATATTGATAGATTTGACGCTACTTGGAGTACTATTGAAAAAAAAGAGGGTCAAACATTAAAACAGTTAAAATCAATTGCCACAGTGAAAAGTGTTGGCGCCTCAACAAGAATTGAAGGTTCTAAAATGAGTAACCAAGAAGTGGAAGTTTTACTGGACAATATTGATATTACAAAAATTGAAGATAGGGATTCTCAAGAAGTTGTTGGTTATTTCAACACCTTAGATCTTATAACAGAATCATACCATGACATTAAAATTAATGAGAGTAGCCTAAAAAACTTACATAATATTTTAATGAAACATAGTGAAAAGGATAAATGGCATAAAGGCAAATACAAACAACATAGTAATGCTGTAGAAGCCACTCATCCAGATGGAACAAAACAAATTATATTTCAAACTACACATGCTGGTTTTCAAACAGATGATGCCATGAATCATTTAATTCAGTGGTATGAAAATGACACAGAAACTCATCCACTTGTAAAATGTGCACTTTTTGCCTATGACTTTGTAAGTATTCACCCTTTTCAAGATGGAAATGGACGTTTAAGTAGACTTATAGCTTCTCTCCTTCTCCTAAAAAATGGATATAAATGGATTCAATACGTAAGTTTTGAGCATGAAATTGAAAGTAGAAAAACGGAGTACTACAGAGTGCTTCAAAATTGTCAAGCTAATAGACCTAATGAAAACGTAGATGAATGGATACTATTTTTCTTTGACGCTTTAAAAAATATTCAAACTAAATTATCTAAAAAATTAGAATCAAAAGGAGTTCATACTAAATTAACACCTAAAGAAAAAAGTGTAGTTAGCTTTATTGAAAACTATCCTGGGTGTAAATCTGGAGATATTGCTAAAAAATTAGGAATCCCTAGCCCTACAGTAAAAAGAATTTTACCTAAACTAATAGAATTCAAGTTAATTGAAAAACACGGAGTTGGGCCAGGAACAAATTATACTTTAAAATAAAAGAACTAACATTTGAACTAAATTCTAATGAAGAAACTTCAGTAACATTGATGGTACTATTAAGTGCTCTTTCTTTTGGTTGGGTTTTATGTTTCCAAACGCAAAATCGGGAAACTTAATTTTAGTATTTTACACTGTTAAAATTTAGGGTTAATGAATAGGTTTCTCGATACATTTCTATCGTTTTTCTAACAAAAATGAATACAAACACTCGAACTGACTATATATGAGAATAATTTTATTTTTATCATAAAAATAATTACTAAATCTATTAAATCATAGCAATGCTTAAGACGTCAGTTCGAGTGTTTTTAATTAAAAAGCGTTAGGGTTTATATTCAAAATGTATAGAGAACAGAGTGTAGATGAGTTAAACAGTCACACGAGAAAGGGTTCACGCGGTAGCCCTAAAGTTGGGAAACTAAATTAAGTATTAAGAACAAAATGGGAATAAACAGCTTTGCTTTCAAAACTACTTTACTGAATCTAAATTTAAAATTTTCTCAATAAGAATTACTAATTTTTTTGTTTTTATATTAGAAACCTCTATTAACTATTTATTTTTATTTTTATTTTTTTGTCATATATCTAAATTGCATGTAACTAATTATAGTAGACGAGACCCTAAAATAAGAAATTATGCAAAAAGAAAAAGAAAGGCATTTCTTAGATACTATTGAAAAAAACAAACATAGTATTTTAAGAATATGTAATGTATACGCAACAAAATATTTGGAACCCAATGACCTATTTCAAGATGTGGTTTATAATATTTGGAAATCATATACTTCATTTGACAATACAGCTAGTATTGACACTTGGATCTATCGTATTACTTTAAATGTTTGTATGCGTGCTAAACTAAAAATTAGTAAAAAAAGGGATCATCATTTTTCAGTTGACTCTATTCATTTTAATCAAATCCCAGCAGAAGAACCAACAGAATATAATACTGAGCAATTTGAGTCTTTAAGAAGTTGCGTTTCCAAACTTAAAGAAACCGATAAATCTATTGTTTTACTTTATTTAGAAGATATAGCGTATCGTCAAATTTCTGAAATCACTGGCCTTACAGAAAATCATATCGCTGTAAAAATGAAGAGAATAAAAAATAGTTTATTAGAATGTTTAACTGTTAATAATTAAAATTATGTTAGAACAAGAATTAAAAAATATCTGGCAAAATTCGCCACAAAAAGAAATTGTTAAATTTGAGAAGTCAAAATTACTAATTGACCTAAACCATGATTTAGCCAAATTTGAAAAATCAATTAAAAATAGAGATAGACGAGAAATAATAGCTGCATTTTTCGTGTTCACCATATTTGGATACTATGCGTATTTCTACACACATCCTTTAGCAAAAATTGGTGCGATTATGATTTGTTTGGCAAGTGTATTCGTTGTTTACAAATTGAAACACGCACAAAAGCTTAAGAAACCAATAGATTATGCACTAAACATGTCTAAACAATTAAACGATTCCTTAATTTACATTACTCAAGAAAAGAAATTATTAGAAAATATACTCTATTGGTATCTACTTCCATTATCATTAGGACTGATGGTATTCGCTATGGGATTAAACAAGAGTTGGGATAGATTATTAATAGAATTATCAGGTCTTGTTTTACTTAACATTGTGATATTCATACTTAATAAGCGAACTGCAAAAAAGAAATTTTCACCTCTCATTGATACTATTAATACATCCATTAAAGAATTGGAAGAAGATTAACCATCCCCGCTACCGATCGAACTGGTTCCTCCGGTAGCGTAATTGGTTAGATAAGTCTTTTCAAATTCAACGTGATGAGTTCATAAAAAAAGACTTTTGTGAGACGTGTAAGTAGATTGTATTAAAAAGTAAGTACTCAATAAAAGCATAATTAGGTTCAGGACGTCAGTTCGAGTATTTTTAATTTAAACGCGATAGCTTTTATGTTAAAAATGTATCGAGAACAGAGTGTTTACTTTCAATAGCATCCTTAAAATTTGACCTCTCAATTCTTATTAGCCTTTGTCACTTTTTTCTTGACAAAAAAGTAACGAAAAAGTCAAGTTCCGCACTTTCATTTTTATGTTTACTCCCAAAACACTTCACTATGTCAATACAACTCGGAAACGCCATATATGATTTTTTTATAAAAAAATCAATGCCTAACCTCAGACAGTATTGACACTTAACGTTACATTTATTTGATAAACATTAAAAATAAAACTGATGAACAATCCCCTAAACAATAGCTTACCTCTTTAACAATCATAGCAATGCTTAAGACGTCTGCTCGAGTCTTTCTAATTAAAAAGCGATAGGGTTTATGTAAAAAATGTATCGAGAACAGAGTGTTTACTTTCAATAGCATCCTAAAATAAAATTTGACCTTTTTATTCTTTTAAACCTTTGTCACTTTTTTCTTAATAAAAAACTAACGAAAAAATCAAGTTCCGCATTTTCATTTTTATGTTTATTACCAAAACACTTCACTATGTCAACACAACTCGGAAACGCCATTTATGATTTTTTTTATAAAAAAATCAATGGCTGACCTCAAACAGAATTGACACTTAACGTTACATTTATTTGATAAACATTAAAAATAAAACTGATGAACAAAACTATCATGTCGTGAGTAATTTTACTTTCAAAATTATCTTTCATGGAATCCGTTTCTCGATACATTTATATCGTTTTTCTAACGAAAATCAATACAAACACTCGAACTGACTTTAGGCGTTAATAATTTCATTTTTGTCATGAAACAGTTTCTAAATAGTTCTTTTTTCAACTTTTTATATTAATACTTCCTCTTAGTTTAAATTATAAAATAAATCTTAAAAACAAGCCATTACTTTGGGAGAAATTCCCAAAACGGGAAATTGTATTTACTAAGTTTTCTTATTTAACAGTGGGTTCAAACAATGGTATAGTTATTTCATTCCATTTGTAAACATAAAATAAATAGCCATGAAAAATTACTTAATATCGTTTGACACTATCAATTTAAAAGACCTTAACCTAGTTGGCGGCAAAAATGCATCTTTAGGAGAAATGATGCAAATTACTAAATCGCTTGGTATTCAAGTACCTAAAGGATTTGCCCTTACAACAACTGCCTATAAAGAATTCTTAGAAGTCAATCACCTCTCAGACTTCATCAATCTTACTATACAAAATCTAGATATTAATTCAATAGCAAGTTTACAAGCTACAGGGGCTAAAATTAGAAATAAGATAATGCAAGGTGAAATCCCAAAACATATAAAAGATGCAATCATTGATTTTTATAAAGACTTGTCAAAAAACTACGGAAATTCAAAATTTACGGATGTAGCCGTACGCTCATCAGCAACTGCTGAAGATTTACCAGATGCTTCATTTGCAGGTCAACAAGAAACGTATTTAAATGTAAATTCAAACAAAGACTTGTTACTGTCAATAAAAAAATGTTACGCTTCTCTCTTTACTGATAGAGCAATATCTTACAGAGAAGCAATGAATTTTAATCACTCAGATGTGTTACTTTCTGTAGGTATTCAAAAAATGGTACGCTCGGACATAGGTACGTCTGGTGTTGCATTTTCAATAGACACTGAAAGTGGCTTTAAGGATGTTGTACTTATTAATGCCAATTATGGCTTAGGAGAACTACTAGTTCAAGGAAGTATTTCGCCTGATGAATATGTTGTTTTTAAAAAGACCATGTCCATCATAGAAAAAAAATTAGGAAGTAAAGCCAAAAAAATGGTTTATGGCAATGATACTGAGTTAACCCGTATCATAAATGTTCCACAAAACTTATCAGATTCCTTTTGCCTTTCAGAACAACAGATTATTCAACTGACTAGCTGGGTTATAAAAATTGAAAATCATTATTCTGGCCTATGTAAAAAATATTGTCCTGTTGATGTTGAATGGGCAATTGACGGTGTTTCAAATCAATTATACATTGTACAAGCTAGACCTGAGACTATTCACTCAAACAAATTAAATGGAGAAATAGAGCAGTATAAAATTGAAAAAGACGACAGTCAATTACCTATTTTAGAAGGCAGCGCTGTAGGTGACAAAGTTGGGGTTGGAAAAATTCATATTTTAAATAACATTAAAGAAATAGTAAACTTTAAAAAAGGTGACGTACTAGTCACAGAAATGACGGATCCAGATTGGGAACCAATTATGAAAATAGCATCCGCCATTATAACCAACAAAGGTGGTAGAACATGTCATGCAGCAATTGTCTCAAGAGAATTAGGGATTCCTGCTATTGTTGGAACAAAAAATGGAGTTGAAGTTCTTAAAAATTATAACGAAATAACTGTTTCCTGCGCAGAAGGCGAACGGGGATTTGTTTACCAAGGCAAATGTAACTTCACTTGTAGTAAATTTAAACAAGAAGACCTACCTACAGTATCAACTCCATTAATGTTAAATGTAGCTTCACCAGACTTAGCCTTCAAATTTTCTTTTCTCCCTAATGATGGCGTAGGTTTAGCCAGAGAAGAGTTTATAATTAATAACTATATAAAAGTACATCCATTAGCACTACTTAAACATAAAGGTATTGGTGATACTGACCTTTCCAAAAAAATAGAATCCATTACCAAAGGTTATGATTCAGAATCAGATTTTTTTATCACTAAGTTAGCACATGGTATTTCAAAAATTGCAGCTGCATTTTACGACAAACCAGTAATTGTAAGGTTTAGCGATTTCAAATCTAACGAATATAGAAATTTATTAGGTGGTGAACACTTTGAGCCTGAAGAAGAAAACCCAATGATTGGTTGGAGAGGCGCTTCCAGATACTATTCAGAAGAGTACAAAGCAGCCTTTGAGTTGGAGTGTAAAGCCATTAAAAAAGTAAGAGAAGAAATGGGCTTTGAAAATGTAATTGTTATGATTCCGTTTTGTAGAACCATTGAAGATTGTGAAGCCGTTATAGAAACAATGAAAGAGTTTGACTTAGTCAGAGGCGAACATGGCTTACAAGTATATTTAATGGCTGAAGTACCTTCTAACTTTATTATGGCTGAAGAATTTTCAAAATATGTAGATGGATTCTCTATTGGTTCCAATGATTTAACACAGCTGACATTAGGACTAGATAGAGATTCTCACTTAGTTTCACATCTTTATGACGAAAGAAACCCTGCCGTAAAAACGTTGATTAAACAACTTATTAAAGTCTCAGATGAAAGTGGTGTAAAAGTTGGTATTTGTGGGCAGGCTCCCTCCGACTTTCCCGAATTTGCGTCATTCTTAGTAGAACAAAAAATAGGCTCAATATCCGTCACTCCAGATTCTATTCTAAAAACATTGAAAGCAATAGACAACATAGAAAATAATTTAAACCTGCTAAAAAAAGTTAGTTAACCAATAGTTTTCGACTAAAATTTGACACATATAATTAACTAATGAGTGATCAATAAGGCTACTCTTATAATAAGTAGCCCCGCTACCGTGCGAACCCTTTCACGTGTGTGCAATTAAGTTATGACAACAACATCATACCAATACTCAAGACGTCAATTCGTTCCGATAGCTATCGGGACGAATTGACTACACATATGAAACAATTCGTCTCCACTATTTATAGGCCTATCTTATTAAATTAACATGTCCATAATCAGCATAACGCTTATCAGAATATTTGTCTTTAAATTCAAGTTTCCATGTATAAGTACCTATGGCAACATTTACACCATTAAACATTCCGTTCCAACCAATTGTAGACTCTGTTGAAGTAAAAATAATTTCGCCCCAGCGGTTATAAATAGTTAATTGATAATCAGAAAGATTAATTCCTGAAGTCATAACAGGAAGGAAGGTATTGTTATAGTTATCTCCATCAGGTGTAAATGAGTTTGGAACATAATAGATAAGTTTCTCTTTGGTCTTAATTGTCTGTATAGAGGTGTCAGAACACCCTAAATCATTAAATGCAATCAATTCTATTGAATAATCATTTTCTTCCTCTGTGTTGTAAACATGATTGGGGCTTGTTTCGTTTGATGTGTTACCATCTCCAAAATCCCAGTCGTAATTAGTTGCATCTTGAGAGGTATTGGTGAACAAAAACTCAGCATTTGGAACAAATGGACTTACTTCCGTGATTTGAAAATTTGAAATAGGATAAACAGAAGCACAAATGGCATCCATCATAGAAATAGTAGTTGAGCACCCACTATTTGTAATAACCAATTCAATATCATGACATCCTTCTTGATCTATAGTCAGTGAATGCTGCATGCCTAAATAGGTACCAATCCCTTCTACATTCCAGTTGTAATTGTAATTTCCGTTATTAACATTAATTACATTTAGTTCAGTCTGTATTGGAATACACCCCATACCACCACTGACAGAAATATCTCCAACAGGCAAGTCAAGGATATTAAAAGTAAATATAGCTTGGTCTGATGTACAAGGCGCATTTTGATCAACTGTATAGGTGGCGTCATACATTCCAGGAGGAAGAGTACTAGACAACGTAACAGTACCTGCATTTCCATTAAAAACGTTTCCTGCCAATGTATTTGTAGACCATGTTCCTAATAAATCAGCATCATTTGAGAGCAGATTATTAAGATTTAGTATGGTATCAATAGTACACAAATCGACCAACTGACCCGTTCCTGCATTGGGTTGTTCTAACAGGTTAAAGGTAAATGTTGCTGTATCATTAGGACATCCATTTTCACTAACAACGTAATCAAATAAATAGACTCCCCCATTCATCTGATCAGGGTTCAATATAGAGGTTACGGGATCAAACGAATTGACAATGGATTGTGAAGTCCATGTCCCATTCATATTTACACCATTCCCAATTAAATCAGAAATTGTGTAAGGTGTACTATTATTACATAAATCAACGGCATCATCTGCTCCTGCATTAGAGCTGTTATTAATATTAATTGTAATAGCTGACGTGTCGTTTTCACAAAGTCCGTTTCCAACTATAATATAATCAAACATAAAGAGTTGTCCTGCGGTTAAGCCTGCCAAATCTAAAGTTCCATTAAGCGGATTAAATTGATTGGATATAATGGCAGATGTTTCAGTCCAATTCCCTCCATTTACACCATTGTCAAGTAGAGTATTTAAATCTATTGTGTTTAAATTAATGCAAACAGTTGAAACGTTGTCATTACCTGCATTAACTTGGCCTATAACAACTACTACCGTGTCCGAACTTGAGCAACCATTATCTACATTAACCCAATATGTACCACTAGCATTCACAGTCAATGTTTGATCTGTCGAGTTGTCTGACCAAAGATAATTTGCTCCAATAATCCCTGCATCTAAAATAGAGATAGGGTCACACGTAGTTATGTCTGGTCCTAAATCTACAACTATACCGTTAATAATGTTAATTGTTTTAATCACATCTACAGCAGTTTCACATCCTTTGTAGAAACTTAGTGTGACAGTGTATGCACCAACTGCATTATAGGTGTGGGTTGGGTTCAAATCATTCATTAAAGTTGAGCCATCACCAAAATCCCATTTAATTGAATCGTAAATTTCATAGGGAGGAAAAGTAAAACTAGTTATCCCTCCTACACATGTGTCCTGATAGGTCCAGTCCAGCACATTAGATTGTACATTACTCAATCTCGGTTGTAAAAATATATTGGGTAACCCGCTAGTTCGTCTCCCATTCAAATTAAATGCTAATTCTTGGAAATCGGCTCCAACACCTACAGTATTACCATTCGTTACAAAAGATAAATCTGTTGTACCCATTGTAGAAATGTAAATTTGGCCATTTGGACCCCTTCTCATGTCGTTCTGACTACCATTGAACATACCAATAACAATACGGCTAGCGTCTATATTGGGTACTGTTAGGTCATATTGATAGAGTGGTGTATCAAAGTTTTGTAAGGTGTATGTTTCATAGAGAATTTCACTGTTTTCAGAAAATGTAATAGCGTGTGCTGGTGCACCAGCATCATAAAATTGCTTAAGAGAAAAAATACCAGTCGCATTGTCAAAATCAAACAGTATTTTTTTCTGATCTGCAAAATTCATAAAAGAAGCGACTCCTAGCAAATCATTTGGAGCCATGTCAAGAATCATGGGATCGTGATCAATGGTTAAATTAAAAGGTGCTTGCCCAAGGTTTGTAATGACTGGAGCTGCAACACCTGCAGCGCTCACATGATAAGCGTAAATAGAAGGAGGCATATTTGTTTGATCAGGAAAATCTACAGTAATAGCCCAATAGTCAGTACCATTGGCATGATCACAACCAGATAATAATTCAGATGTATTTGTAACAAGCGGAATTGCTTTTGCCCCTGGAATGACATCTCCTAAACAATTATCTAGGGTCATATCAATTAAAGAGTAAAATAAACCGGCTCCGGTGGCAGTAGGATGACCGTCATTTCCAAAAAGATAAAATTGATCAATATTGTTTGGGTTAGGAACGATAAGTGCTGATTTCTTAGAACTCCAATGCCCTTCGCAGTTTATGCCATTGGGCATAATTTGGTGGTTTCTATTCCAAACGGTATCACCATCTGAATAAAATAGTAAATCGCCATTCGTATTAGACATGGCAACCGTACATTCAGAATAAATTTTGGCCGAATTCATTAGGGTAGTAGCTGGGTTATTATTAAAATTGAGACCCGCACTGAATTCTCCAGGTAATGGTCCAAATTGCCAGTTTCCTTGGTTACCAAAGACTCCTCCAAAATACCAGTTATGGTCTTCAGTTTGTGCTTGAGAATAACAGGTCAAACTTAAAAAAATAATAGCGATTAAAGTTTTCATTAATTTTTAATTTTAAAAAATATTTATTTATTAGTATTACTTCTATTTATAGAAGTCTGATTTCTAAAATCAGTGTTGTCCTTACTAGTATCTGTTTTCATAATGACATAGTTTTCTGTTGGAATATTGCAAGGAATTTTGATAATCACAAAGATAAGTTTAGTTTTAAGTTGTAGTAGTACTATTACGTCCATAAATGGCTGAGAGAAGCCTCACACCAGTATCAAAAAGAAAGGTATTATTGGTTTCCTACTTACTTCACTATGACTGTGCCCCCATTTTTTAGTTTTACCAAATAGCATTTAAAATGAATAAAAAAAATACTTTTAAGTTAAACATCAGCCAATAAACTATTCTTGTACTCTAGTTAAGTATATTTTGAAATTATGACTATTATTAACATTTACACTTTTCAATTCATTCTATAAATTATCAAAAATTGAATTCATCTCAAGGGTTCATTCTATCGTTTTTCTCTACTCAAACAGTAAAAAATCACAACTAAAAACCTAGCAATTAATCAATAAAATGTACGAAAATTATTTACCTCAGTCTGAAAAATTAAAAAAACACATTCGTCACATTAGTATTTTAAAACACTTTAACGGAACTGTTAATTATTTAGCATTTCCTCAACTAGGAACAACATTAGCATTATATCCAAGTGCAAACTTAACACTTAGAGATAAAAAAATCACCATTTCTAATTCAACTCAACTCTCTTCTCAAGTTCTGTTATTAGGAAAATATAATACCCCACTCCACATTAACTATCAAAACTTTACATCAGAAATATCTATCAATTTTTCTCCCACAGGTTTAAATTATTTTTTTGATGAAAATACTGCAACATTAACTCAACACTCTTGTCAATTAATAACACATGTGGCCTGGTTAAATTTAGTACGTAAACTAATTCCTATTTCTGATAACCGCAAGAAAGTCGACATTATAGAATCCTTTCTACTACATAGTATTAAAGCTAAAAACCTTTCCATCATAGACGATTCTATAGCAATTTTTGACACCATCCCAGAACTTAAAATTTCAGAATTAGCACACCAACTTCAAGTGTCTACTAAAACAATAAATAGGTGCTTTGTTAATTACGTTGGCTGCAATCCTACCGCTTATAAAAAAACACTACGTTTTCGAAAAAGTATAAAATCAAAACTCAACAATCCAAAACAAAACCTTACCACCTTATGTTTTGATAGTGATTTTTATGACTCTCCACATTTTACGCGAGAAATTTTAAATTTAACAAAAATGAATCCAAGGCTATTTTTTTCAGATCTGAAAGCCGTTGGAGATCAAGAATTCCCATATAAATTTTTATAATGTCTAATTTGTACAAGTTTTTTATCTCACCCTTTTAGATCTTTGTGCTAAAATAAAATTTAATACAATGAAAAATTTGAAAACACAATTTTGGCTATTAATCGGATTAGGAACAGTAGGCTTAATATCTAGTTTCGTTTCTTTTTTTAAAGGGGAAAATTTTGAAGCTTACTATTTTGGTGGTTTTTGTGGTCTTATTTTAATAGGAATGGCTCTATTCAACAACAAAAGAAAATAAAAGCGAAATCGCAAATCTACTCGCTAACTAAATTTCTAATTTAATAATTAAAAGTAGCCCTAAAATAAAACCGTCCTTTGTCAAATAGTTGAACTCTTATTAGATGATAACGAAATCAATTTTTACTTAATAAATTTTAGTAGCTTTAACAAAATTTTAAAGAAAACAAGAGATTACTTAAACAACAAACACATGATGAAAACATTACTAATCTTACTCATTTCACTTGCTTTTTTCAATAATTTAAGTGCTCAAAACTTGAATACATCAGAAAAATTTAAAATTTCATTTTTAACCACTGAACTGTTAGAGAATTATATAACTGAGTCAGATTCTGTTTTAGGATTTGATAATGAAAACTATGCGGTAGACATTGAAATAGTACCACTAACAATTGAATCAAAACACTTTATAGCTAATAAAAAATATAGCGCTAGAAAATTAGCTAACGATTTGGGGTTTAAAAAATTTATTGACGGAGATACTATTCCTTATGTAAAAAACGCTTTTTACGTCTTATCTACAGATAAAAACAACACTGATATAATCCCTGTCTACATTATGGTCATAGTAAATCATGACCTCAAAATTGCTTATGAAATAACAGTGTATTGTTACAACAATAATTCAGATGAAGGCAAGTCAATCATCAAAAGTTTCAGAATACTAAAAAAATAAAACCCTTGGGAATTGTAAAATTTAGTGTAAAATGAAGAATTCAATAATTAGATTAACTTTATAAAAGTTAAAGATTCTAACACTTTAAGTTTAGTTCGCCTACATTTATTTCACATAAAAAAAAATTAAAATTATGACCACTTCTAAATTAAAATGGGCCTTTTTTTCTTACGGACATAACCTTGGTGATTTTACACGTGCATTAGAAACCGCTAAAGGAATGAAACAAAGTGGAATGGACACTAAGTTCTTTAATCATGGTGGTATCCACAATCACATGATTGCAGAAGCGAGTATTGATGAAACAAATTTATATCCAGAGTTAACATGGGAACAACACCAAATTATCATGGATATTAACCGTTATAAAGTAAAAGTGGGAACGCCCTTACCTGTTTCGACTGAGCAATGGATAAAAATGGCAGAGGCTGATTTAGAAGCTTTAGCCGACTATAAGCCAGATGGTGTGTATGCTGGTTTAAATTTAAGTTGCATGATATCTGTACCTTACGCTAAACTGCCCATGGTAACGCAAGTACCAACAGTGAACTGCCCTGCGTTTATTCATAAAGAAATGTACAACATGCCTAATACCATGGAGAAAAATTTCTTTATGCAAAAGGTACTACCTGGTTTTGTTAAACGAAAAATAATGAAAAAGGTATTATTGGGTGATTCAGCCAAAGCCTCTTTAGTCACTTTTAATGAAGCAAGGAAACACTTTGGGCTAACACCCATTTATAATATTACCGACTTAGTTAAAGGAGACTTGACTATTTTACCAGATTTACCTATGCTAAGTGGCCTAAAAGAAAGAGACTTAACGGAAGGGTATCACTATTCGGCTCCAATTTTTTCTAAAATGGATTTACCTATTCCATCTGAAGTAACAGCCGTATTTAACAGACCTGGCCTCAATATTTTTTGCTCACTGGGTAGCTCAGGTTATCCTGAGACTTTAAAATTAATTATTAAAACACTAAAGAAAAACCCAGGTTTTAATATTGTATGTTCCACTACATCAATATTAGACCCAAAGGAACTAGGCGAAAATACAGATCGTTTTTACGCCTGTAAATTTTTACCTGCCCACTTAGTAAACGAAATGGCAGACATAGCGATACTACATGGTGGTCAAGGTACAATTCAAACTGCCGCTTGGGCCGGAACACCTGTAGTTGGTATTGGATTTCAAGCTGAACAACAAGCCAACATTGACGGTTTGGTGCGTTTAGGCATGGCTATTAGAATTCCAATTTACGCTGTGTCTCCTAAACGTATATTAAAAGCTATTCAAAACATATCAAAAGCTCAGTATTCAAAAAATGCACAATTGGTTAAAGCTAAAATCCGTGCCACGGACGGTGTTAAAAAATCGGTTGAATTAATGAATAATTTTGTATTGAATGCTAGAAATTAATACGGTTTACCTTTTAGGCCTATCTATTTAATTTTATTAAATAGTTTACACATAAAATTATATAAGCTATAAGAATACCTATGCTAAGGAATAGCATACCAAGTCCATACAGCGCACCATATAACCAAACCACAATAATTGTTCCAAATAAAGCGAGATAAAGTAAAACTATGAGTAATAAAATAAATAATAAACTTAAAAGAATTGTTTGTCCTATTTTTGATAATTCTGGATCCTCCTTAGTGTTCTGATTTTTTTGAAACAGTACAGACTTAGGAGAATCTAATTTAAAATCCTTTTTGTCAGCACTCTCTTTTTTAACGCTATTTTTATTAATTACCTTTTTATAGCCTTGTTCCAAAACCACGTCTTCAATTTCTACAACTTGATTGTCCTCTATAACCTCAGAAATAACGGTACTTTCTTTTTCATTAAAATTCTCTGTTCGTTCTTGATAAGAAATCACGTCCTCTTGATGACTATTTTCATTTGTAGTCGCTTTAAATTCAGCCTTATATTTTTTAAAATTAGTATACTTTCGTTTACTAAAGTTCGAATTCATTCCACAAGAGGTAAGAATAATAGACAATACAATGCCTAAAGTTGGGTATATAGTTTTCATAATGGTTAGTTAACTACAAATATATATCATATTTAAACGAGTAAAAAATTTAATCTCGCAATTAAATTATCCAGGTTGCGAATTTCGTAATAGACATAATATATACAGCTATTGGGTTTGAACAGATAGAAATTAGTAACTTTAGACTATATTCAGTATGAATTGGAACACTTAAGAAACAAACCATGAAATCTATCCCCACTCTATTTTTTTTATTTTTATGGTTCAATACTCCATTCATAACAATTGCACAAACAGCAACACTTACGGTCTATAAAGACTCTGTAATTAACATCACCAACCCCTTACTATTTGGAACTGGAGATGAAATAATTCAAAATTTTTCTCACACAAAATTGGACAGCATGTTAACTATATTAGCAAGTCCAATGATTCGATTTGGTGGAATCTCTACAGAATACTTTGATTGGGAAGCTAATACTTACAACGGAGCATATTATGTAGATTATGATGATGTTGTCATTACAGTTCAACCCACCGGATTTGGAATTGACAGTATGCTACGTTTTTGTGAAAGAAACAATCTAGAGCCAATACTGACGGTAAGTTATCATTTAAATGATCCTGAGAAAGCAGCCCGATTAGTTGAGTACTGTAATGGCGATTTGACCACACCAATGGGTAGTGTTAGAGCAGCCAATGGACATCCTTTACCTTATAATGTAACCTATTGGTGTATCGGTAATGAAGTACATACTGCACAATGGTCAATTCCAACTTCATATCCCGAAAACTTTCTATTACACCGTCATTTCGGAATTCCATTTGCTGATTGGACTAAAACAGATACTTCATTTGTAACCCCAAGTGCCTATGATACCTTAGTGACTAATTACATTGATTCCATGCGACCAAAATCACCTACTCCGCTTCAAATCGGCGTTTCAGTTGGTGGTGACTTTTCATGGTTTGAACAAACCTTATCTAATAACAGTCATAAAATTGACTGGGTGGACACGCATTTATATACCTGTTGGGGCTATAATTCGGACACCGTAAGTTATGAGAAATGCTTTGCTCAATTGGACACTGGCTATAAAGCAATGGGCGTTGAGAATTGGTATAACTTTGTAGTAGATACTGTGAAACAAATGGCTAATGGTGTTCAACTCCCTGTGTTTATTACAGAGTATAATTCTAGTGTTTTTTCTAACGATACTACTACCATATGGAGTAACTTTCTTAATGGTTTATTCCTTGCAGATGTGGTTGGTCATTTTTTAAAAGCAGGCGTTCCTGCATCCGCCACCTATAACAGCTATTCTAAACCCAATCAAAACAATGATGTTTTATCTTTAATTAAAGGAGATACAATTTCTTTTCGGACTGGAGCACATACCTTAAAAGCTTACATAGATCATTTTGGAGAAAATAGTATTGAGTCCAATTCAAATCAGTTTGGACTTAATGTATACGCTAGTAACACAAGCAATAATGAAATAAGTGTATTTGTTATTAATAAAGATCTGTATTCAGATTTTAATACAACTATTAACCTTCAAGGCTATCAATATGACTCCGTACATGTGTTTCAAATTAAAAATGACACTACAATAGCAGAGCCATACAATGGTACAAAAGGATTATTATTAATAGATAGTTTAGGTTTTACGCCAAATAATATGATCTATTTTTTTCCAAAAACTTCTTTAACCGTATTAAAATTCACGCCTTCTGAAACAAACAGTTTACAACCTAAGCAAATAGCTAAACAACTGGTTACCGTGTTTCCAAACCCACATAAAGAAGATATTTACTTCAAATTTAATTTAGATAAGACGGCAGTCGTTAATTTGAAAATTTACAATACATTGGGTAATATGGTTGACAATATTCACGTTAAAGGTGAAACCGGAAAAAACAGTATAAAATGGTCAAGCCCTACTCTTGATAAAAATCAATTTTATTTCTACGCCATTCATGTCAATGGAACGCCATGGACAAATGGTAAGTTTATTAAACTAGAATAATTAGTTAATTCTGGGTATGTGATTCTATCTCACAATAGTTAACAGTATTAAGCGATACTATAAATGAAAACAATAAACTATGAAATTACTTTTAATTTAGCAGTTTTATTTTTTCATTTAGTTACTTATGGGCACTACTTAGCCGACTATTTAATTTTAACTTAAAATACAGATAATTCTTCTACAACTTCTGAAAAACTCAAACGTAATTTAACTTCAGGTAACATACATTTATTAATTAAATTTTGCCATTTATCAGTATCACATTCACTGACTAAACTTAAAACATCTTCTAACAAACAGCCAAATGCTCTTACCTCAACACGTTCAATAGTTCCAGAATTTTTTGAATTGACATCATAAAATGAGGCGGCTCCAAAATCTCCTAATATAGATTTTTCCGATTTATCAATTAAAATATTATGCGCATAAAAATCGCCATGGTTAATTCCTTTTGCATGTAACTGTTCACAAACAGATGCCATTTCTTTAGCAATTTGCAATAGTTCCTGCTCTGTAAATTTACAACCTAAATCAAACACATCACGTGTACAGGTTTCAAAATTTGGAGGATTCCCTAAATTGATAAACGTTGGAGAAATTAGTTCCATGATTAAACCAATTTTGTTTTCAGGGTGGCTTTTTATTTTTCCCAACACTTGAATTAAATTTTTATGTCTCCCAACAGCAATTGAAATTTCCATTTCATCATCAGGTAAACCATCACTGGTTACTGCGCCTTTAAATAGTTTAACGGCAACATCTTCATTCTGTGAATTCCAATTCGCTCTCGAAATAAAACCTGAAGCGCCTTCACCTAGCAACTCATTCACTGTAAATTCACTCCAATCAGACGATTCTAAATGATTTGTAAGTTCAGGTTTATATGCCACAGGATTACCACCAAATGCCACCCAAGACAATTTAGGTAATTCAAACAACCAATTTGGAATAGATTCTAATTCATTAGCAGACACTCTTAACAATTCTAAATTCTTACACTTCGCCATTTCATTTGGCAGTTCTTTAAGTTGATTACCTGCCAAGGCACATTTTTGTAACAACCTAACATCTCCAATACTTTTAGGAAGTACTTTAATTCTATTATCTGTTAAAATTAACCAATTCAATTTTGGCGGAAATGCATGTTCAGGTACCGCATCAATTTGGTTAGATTTAAAACCAATCATATTCAAAGCAGGAAATTGTTTCAACACCTTTGGAAATACGGTAAACTTATTTTTTGCGAAAAATATGATTTTCAATTTCGTTAACTCGGTAATTCTATCGGGTAATTCTGATAAATCATTACCCGATAAATCTAAAATTTCTAACGTATCTGCAAGTTCTAAAATCTCTAACGGAAACTCGGTTAAGCCACACGCTAATTTTAACGTTTTTGAGCCTATTAATTTACCTGATTTTAAATCTTCTAAAGTCTGCATCATATTTTTAAGAATAGATTGCAAATTTAAACTATTCTTAATGTAAACGAACTGCTTTTCTAATCTATTTTTAACATTCTAATCAATTATCTCACCACCCTTTTCACCACTTCCAGGGCCTAACCTAATGACTTGGTCAGCAGATTCAATTAATGTCCGATTGTGTTCTATAAAAAGCACAGTATCACCGGTATCAATTATAGATTTAAACACTTTAATTAATTCTAAAATATCAACATAATGAAGACCTGTACTTGGTTCATCAAAAAGGTATAATGTGTTCCCGTTTTGTTTTTGCCCAATTGCTATGGCCAATTTTAAACGTTGCCCTTCTCCTCCCGACAATGTATGACCAGATTGTCCTAATACTAAATGCCCTAACCCTAGGCGTTTTAGTAAATTCAATTTTTCTATAATAGCACCTATCTCAAAAAAAGTAATCGCTTCTACTACCGTCATTTTTAAAACGTCACCAATGGATTTCCCCTTGTATTTACACCCTAAAATGGTTTTATTATAGCGCATACCATGGCATGACTCACAGGTCAACCAAATGTCACTCATAAAATCCATACTGGTTTTTAACTTTCCCTGACCCGCACATATCGTACATTTTCCATTCTTACTTTGATACGAAAAGTCAGCCTTTTTAAAACCGAATTCTTTAGCTAATTCAATTTTTGAGAAGAGTATTTTTAACTGATCAATAATTCCTGTATAAGTTGCTGGTGTACTTAGTCTATTTTGAACAAGTGCATTCTGACCAATGAATAATACATTCTGAAACTGATTCAAACCATATACAGATGAACAATTAACCGGTCGTTTTTTTAACCATGATTTATATAACACCTCTTTAATTAAAGTAGATTTACCACTACCGGAAACACCAGTTACCCCAATGATTTGTTTTGAATTAAAATCTACATTAATTGCTTTAAGGTTATTAGTCAATGCGCCTTTTATGCTAAACGGATCTCCCTTAATAGTGTTCTTTTTAGCTGGTTTTACTTTTTTATTGTTTATCAGTTGATACGTTAATGTTTGCTTAGCCTTAGAAATATCTGCTACTTTCCCTTGATAAACAACTTCACCTCCTAAAGCACCTGCTCCAGGTCCCATTTCAATACTATAGTCTGCACTTTGAATGAATGAAGGATCATGTTCCACCACAACTACAGTATTCCCATTGGATACAATCTTTTTTAATGCTTTAGACAAAACGGCAATCTGATTATTATCTAAGCCGATTGTTGGTTCATCTAAAACATAAGTCACCCCAAATAAATGAGTTGACAATTGACCTGCCAATGTAATACGTTGCCTTTCTCCGCCTGACAATGTACTGACTGCTCTATTCAAATTTAAATACCCTAAGCCTAGATCTATAATCGTTTGTAATACTTCTATCACGGGAGGTAAAACCACACTACTGATTGCTAAAACGGTTTTATCTAATTTATCATTTAAATGATTTAACAACTTTAAACAGGACTCAATAGATAATTGAGATAATTCAAATATGTTTTTCCCTATAAATTTAGTTGTTAATAATTCAGGTTTTAATCGACTCCCATTACAACTTGAACACTTAACAGAATGCATTAATTCTTCTAAATGTTTTACATTTTTATTATTCTGTTTACGCTCAAATTCATCATCTATATAGTAACAGAATCCAAGCCATTTAGCGTTTAAAGTTTGTGACCCTGACCTTAATTTAGTGGTAAATTCCCAAGTAACATTCCAAATTGCATCCCCTGTCCCATACAAAATAACATCCTGTACTTTTTTATCTAATTGATTCCATGGACGCTCTATATTCCAATTATTTTGATTAGCAACTTCTTTTAATATAGCCATGAATTGGCCATTAGTATCGGCATAATAACCAATGGCTTTATTTGAAGAAACACCCCCATCAACTATTGATTTATCCGGAGAACTAATTACCTCATCTGAGTTACATTCTAGTTTCAACCCTAAGCCGTTACAAACTGGACAAGCGCCCAAATGATGATTAAATGAAAAGTGCTGCGCAGTAAAAACTTCTCCTTCATGTTGTGCAATTCTAGAATACAATAATCGCAAGGCGTCATATATACCAGAAAGTGTTCCTACGGTTGAACGCTTGGAAGGTGTTCTTCCCTTTCGGTTAATACCAATAGCAGGTCCTATACCAGAAAACGACTTAAGTTTTGCTTCACTATTTTGTTGCAAAAAACTTCTGTTATACGTAGACAATGACTCCGTAAAGCGCGCATTTGATTCTCCAAATAGGGTATCATATACTAAGGATGATTTTCCACTTCCTGAAACGCCAGTCACTACAGTTAATTGATTTTTTGGAATACGTACATCAATATTTTTAAGTCCATGAGTCGTCACACCATTTAATTCAATATACTGAGTGACAGAAGAATTTAAATCATCTACTTCTGTATGTAAACTTAACTTATTCGTACTAATACTTGGTACCCCTTGCTGAATCACCTCTCCTCCTTCTGTTCCACTATTGGGACCTAATTCAATATGCCAATCACTCCACCCAATAACCGTTTCATTTTGTTCAATACAAACAATGGTATTTCCTTTTTCTTTAATTCTATCAAATAATTGAAGTAACGAATTAATATCATCATAATGCAAGCCTATACTTGGCTCAGTAATTACATATAATGTATCTCCTGTGTCTTTTTTCTGTAATTGATTGGCAATTTTTATGCGTTGTGCTTCTCCACCTGACAAAGTCGTTGCCGATTGTCCTAAGGTTAAATAGCCTAGTCCAATCTCTTGTAAAACGGTAAGCCCTACTAATACTTTCTTCTCATCCACAAAAAAAGCTATGGCTTCATCAATTGATAATTTATAAACATCAGCAATTGACAATCCCATGTATTTTACAGCACGTGTAGATTCATTAAACCGATCACCATTACAGGTATCACAGACTAAGTCAACGTTACCTAAAAAGTGCATTCCTATCTGTAATTTACCAGCGCCTTGACAGCTTTCACATCTCCCTCCTTTTGTATTAAAAGAGAATCTAGATTTGGTAAATTTTAATTCTTTTGATTCTGGAAGTTTAGCATAAACATCACGAATATGGTCTGATATTCCCAAATAGGTAGCTGGGTTACTGCGCGGTGTTTTTCCTATGGGTGAATGGTCAATAAAAATTAGTTTATTAATCAAATCTATATTTCTAACTTCCTTTACTTTCACAGGAACCTCTATATCTTCACCCAAATACTGTTGAACTGATTTCAATAAAGTCCCCTTAACTAAGCTAGACTTTCCTGTACCCGATTTCCCACTAACTATATTCAATTTTCCTAATTGAAATTCAACATCAATGTGTTTCAAATTACGTTCATAACACCCAATTAAGCGTATAGATTCACTTTCAATTGATGTTGCCTTTCTTATTTTTTTAAGGGAACTTGTAATTGCTCTATAGGTTGGACTAGTATCTTTTAATTTATCGGTTTTAACAAATTCAGATAATGAACCATTGTAAACTAATTCTCCGCCATTTACGCCTGCTTTTGGACCAATTTCAATAATGTGCTCCGCACTTTTAATGGTATTCAAATCGTGCTCCACCACAATAACTGTATTTCCTTTTTTCACTAATTCTTTAAAGTGATAAATCAATCGTTCTGTCTCTTTTTTATGTAATCCAATGGAAGGTTCATCAAAAACGTAAAGCACATTACTTAAGGGTGCTAAAATTTGATTCGCCAAACGAATACGTTGAATTTCACTTGGTCTTAATGTTTTTGAAGAACGGTCTAATGTTAAATGACCTAAACCTAAATCGTCTAATAAATCAATTTGAGTTGTAATTTTAGTCGTAATTTCATTGCCTACCGATCCCCATTCGTTTGACTCAATCCACATTTTAAGTTCATTCAATTCAATGGGTACTAACGCCGCAATTGATTTTCCATGAACGCTAACACTTAAGGCGTCACTATTTAATCGTGTTCCACTGCAAGATTCACACGTAACAGCATGCACATACTTTAAAATATTTGCATTTCTATCACGTCTCAAAATATCCGACATAATCGGAATCATACCTTTATAAAATCCTTCCTCTCTTGGTTTCGCTTTAATTCCTGTCCACTTTAAACGAGATTCTAGACTATGTTTCCCAAATGGCACTTTAATTTTATCACTCCCTTGCAAAATCACTTCACGTTGTGGAGTCGTTAATTCATTCCATGGGATGTCCACATTGAATCCTTCCGCTTCACAGACTTGATTCAACACATCAATTGTCACTTGAGAATACATAATATATCCATTGGGCAGTGTTGGAGCTAAAGCGCCTTGTCTAATCGTTTTTTTAGGGTGAATAATTAAACGATTTAAATCAATTTTTTCTTGTTTACCAATACCATGACATACTTTACATTTCCCAATTTCCGAATTGAAGGAAAACAGTGCACGTGACAATTCAATATCACGTTCAGTTTGTCCTGTTCGGGCAAATAACAAACGTAATAAATCATAACTATCAGACATAGTTCCAACCGTGGAACGCGCATGCATTCCAGTTGTACGTTGTTCAATGGCTATTACTGGAGAAAGGCCTTTAATTTCATCCACATCTGGACGATTTAACTTCCCCATAAATTGCCTTGCAAAAGACGGTAATGTTTCAAAATACCTACGTTGCCCTTCTTTGGCTAGTATTTCAAATACCAAACTTGACTTCCCAGATCCTGATATTCCCGTCACGGCTATAAATTTATTGTGTGGGATTTTCAATGAAATATTTTTCAAGTTGTTTGTTCTTGCCCCTTGAATAACTATTTCTGGATCTGTATTTGAATTCATAGTGTAAAGCTACTAAAATAAGTTTTAGTTGATTTTATCAATACTAGCAAAACATAAATTTTATCTTTATTTTAATACCTATATTTGAAATAATCAAGAGCTCTAAAACTAATTTAGTTTCTATAACTTTCCCTCTAAAATTAAAAAAATGACATTTACAATTTTAAGCTTTCTTGTTCTCATCTCTGCAATTATTGCGATAATTTACAGACAAAAAGAAAACACTAAAATGTATTCTATTTTTAAGCCACTGACCACGCTTTTAATAATTTCAATTGCAACACTCATTTTTCATAAAACAGGAAGCACCTACTCTATTATAACATTAGTGGCCTTAGCCTTCTCTTTAATAGGAGATGTATTTTTAATATCAGACAAATACTTTTTACAAGGATTAGCATCATTTTTAATTGCTCATATTTGTTTTATTATAGGTTTTACAAGTCTTTATGGATTCAATTATAGTCTACTCCCGTTAATCCCCTTGCTCTTAATAGGCAGTGGCTACTTTATGTATCTTAAGAAAAGTTTAAAAGAGTTTTCAATACCAGTATTGGTTTACATTTTGGTCATATTGGTAATGAATTGGCAAGCTATCAATTTAACCTTAAGTAGCGGAAATGATTTTTTTTATGCCCTTGCCATAGGATCCATACTCTTTTCTTTATCTGATTCAATTCTTGCCTACAACAAATTTAAAAAACCATTCAAAAGTGCCGAACCGTTGATTTTATCAACCTATTGGATTTCAATATTTATATTTACAATTGCCGGATTGTATATTTAATAACCATTTATCAAAACTAAAAACTAACTTTGTTAAAAAACCAATTATGGAAATTGCAATTAAAATTAGTGTTGGATTAGTCGCTTTTATACATGCATACATTACTTTATTTGAAATGTTTTTTTGGGAAGCACGTGGTCCTAAAATTTTCAAAAATTTTGAATTGGATCTATTTCCTAAAACAAAAGCTTTAGCCTTAAACATGGGGTTATATAATGGCTTTTTGGCTGCAGGACTTATCTGGACTTTCTTTATATCTGACCCAATCTGGCAAACTAATATTTCATTATTCTTTTTAGGGTGTGTCTTTGTTGCTGGTTGTGTTGGTGCAATTTCAGCAAAACCAATATTTTTTGTACAATCTGTTCCTGCATTAGTTGCTATTGTTTTAATTCTACTTAACTGCTCTTGTATAGTATAATGATCGAAAACTTTGACATATTATGTAATTACACCTCAATTATTCTAAGTGCATTTTTAGGACTACATTTTCTATTTTTGTCGCAAGGAAATAAAATCGCTAATTTATTCTTAGGCTTATTTCTCATCCTAACATCAATTTCGGTAATACATGCAGAACTATTTGAACAGCTTGAAGAATCTATTTGGTATGAATTAGTTAATATGTTAGTAAACTCTGTGTTTATCACAGCACCTATTCTTTTGTATTATACGTTTGCATTAACTAATACATTTAATGAAAATAAGAAAAAACACCTATGGATATTTATTCCTACTTTTATAGAGATCGGTTTACATTTAATTAGCTTTACTTTAAACAGTATTACCGAACAACGTTTTGCCCCTCTTGAAACCTTAATCAAATTCTATTTATTACTCAGTTTCCCTTACAGTATTTTCATTTTCTTACTTATTTTAAAACAAGTCAAAATTCACAATAATAACATCTTAAATTTGTTTTCAAGTATTGAGAACAAGCAACTCAATTGGCTACGATTAATTGTAATTGTTAATATAGGGTTTATCATTTTCTGGTTAGTTGATGATACTTTGATGTTTATTATTGGAGATAACTTAATTTCAGAAACTATAGCTCTACTTTCCTTATATGCTACTTTGTTAAATGTGATATGGATGGGGTTTGCTAGTTTAAGACAACCTATCATTTATGAGAAAGAAATAAACGAAAAAACTGAACAAATTGAACAGAAAAGTGAAAAAGTAGTAGAACCTAGTATAAAAGATGAAGAACTATTTAAACAGATCGTTCACAACATAGAATCTCAATTACTATTTAAAAATTCTAATTTATCACTTAAGTCGCTAGCCGAAGCGCTGCAGATTAGAGATAAAGAATTATCAAGATTAATCAATACCTGTTATGGCAATAATTTTTATCATTTTATAAATAGGTTTAGGATACAATACTTCAAGAAATTGTATTCCTCAGCAGAACATAAAAATTTGAGTATTTTAGGAATTGCTGAAGAATCTGGTTTTAAATCAAAATCGACTTTTTATGCCGCTTTTAAAAAAATAGAGGGGATGACACCCAAAGAATTTGAACTCAAGATATCTTAATTTGTATAAAAATTATTACTTTTCTATCGAATTCGTTCAAACCCTACTTTTTTTTAAAGGCTAAGCATTTATGACACTGTAATTGTAATTATTTAGAGCAGATGCCAACACCACTAGAAACAGTTTAAATACCAATCTACACAGAACACACAAAATTAAACACACTTTAATCACGATTTAAACTTTCTAAACCCATATAGTTTCGGTCATTTAAGTAACTTCAGACAACCTCTTAACCTTTTCCTATACCCGTTTTTTTAGTCTGAACGGACGCAGTCGGACTTATCTATTTATAAATAATAAAAACAATTTCCGACATTTGGTGAAAATCAAAAAACACTTATGAACACTAAATCTATCTTAACAACAATTTTAACGACAGCGTTAACTTTTGGGTCAATAACTTGTATACAGGCACAATCATTACCTGACAATATTGACATTAGCACCAACGCTTTAGGTGTTGTAGCTTTACCAAGTACAGTTCCTGCTGCATACATTTCAAATAACTTTGTGAAGTACACTAAAATAGCCTGTCCAAATGGAGAGGCGATACATTTTATAGCACAAAACAATATTTCTGATGCTCAAATTGTAAACGCAAGGTCTATTCTTCAATTTTATTTAACGAATTTTTCTGGATCACAATATGGAGCAGACAAAACAGCTGTTATAAACACTATGGGAACAAATGATGCCACGTTAATGTTAGTAAACGGAAGTCATATTGAAGGACAAGAGCCAACTGTAAATGGACAACCACTTTATCAAAATGAAATGCAAGTACCGGGACATACATGGTATCAAACTAATAATTATGACTACAGAGATGCATCATTTGAAGAAATTCTACACATGATGCATGACATGGGAATTGGTGTAGATGGTTCTAACAGTATACCAAACGGAGCTTTACCTGCGTTCCAAACTGAAATTAGAGCGGCACAAGATAATGCTGATAATAATAACTTTCAAATTTGGCCTATGAGTTCAGTAAATGATGCTGGGTGGTATAACGAATTAAATGCAGAGAATAGTTTATCACAAGAATATTTAGCATCATTAATTGATTCATATTACGGGTTATGGAACGGCTGGACAGAAGATGCAACAACAGGAATGTGGGGTGAGTACATTGCACACAATAGAGCAGAAATAGAAACAGAAGACCCAATGGGATGGGCTTTAGTTCCGAAATACTTTTCGCCTTTCATTAACATTGACATGATTATTGACCCAAGTTTTAATGGCACATTTTCGTTAACCTTTTCAGGGACGACAGACTATACGACAAAATCTAGATATATGCAGCATGTGTATTTAACTGGTACAAATGCCTCAGGTTTACAAGGTAACACCGAATACAATAGACTAAAAGGAAATGTGTCTAACAATTCTTTTGAAGGCTTGAAAGGAAATGATAGGCTTGATGGACAAGGAGGAATCAACACAGCCATTTTTACCGGAGATTTTGCTGATTATACGATAACGAACAATACAAATCATGCCATTGTTGCTGATGAAACTGCAGGCAGAGATGGTGTAGACACATTATGGAATATACACTTCTTACAATTTAGTGATCAAACTACACCGATAACTTTAGAAACTACAGCTAAAATTGAAACTAGATCAGATGATTTGAACGGTTCACTCTTATACCCTAATCCATCAAACTACAAAATTAACATAAGTACTCCTCTAAATAAAGGAAATATAAACCTTGAAATTAGAAACTTAGCAGGTCAATTGATTCAAAAAAAGTCATTCAACTCGGCTATAATATTAGATATTTCAGACTTGACAACTGGAATTTATTTAATTTCTCTTAAAACAAATAATTCATCTAAGCATTTAAAATTCATTAAGAATTAAGACTTTTTTCGAAACAAAAAAATCAAGTCGATACTGGGGGACTATCCTTCAATCACAATACGTGTAAAGCCGATCCCCCATTTTTTTAATGCTGAAAATTAAACCATGAAAACTAAACTAATCTTATTCATATTACTTTCAATGCTTACGACAACACGTGGTTGGTCACAAGATAAAAGTGAATTAAAAAAGAAAAAAGGTACTTGGAATTATACCTTAAGCTTGGGAGCAAATACTACGTCTAGAGACACCAAATATGCCACTTTATTAACCCCCAATTTATCTATAGGCGTTATTAAGAACTATGCTTCAGCTAAACCATTAAAACATGCTTTACAGTTAAAATTCAGTTTTAACCGAGAAACCTTGAAAGATGTACCCTTTTACCAATTGGACCAGACTAATGTACTCGAAAAATTAACCATGAGTCAAGTAAACACACACCCTATGCTATATGTAGGCTGGCTATCTAAATATATGATTAAAGAGGAGAAGCTCTTTGTTCAAGCCGGAGCAGGGTTTAATTTTTTATTTATGTCTACTTACAAACGTAAATTTAGTGATGGTACAAAAGGAATCATACGTGTTCCCTTTCCACCTAAAGACTATTTTCTCACTAGACCAGAAGTATCCATTGGTGTAGGATTCATAAAAAAGATAGGAGATCTAGAACTAACATTCAAACCTACTTATGCCTATAACTTTACCTTAGGAAAATTAAATTTGATTCCGACATTCAATTCAATAGCATTAGACCTATTCATAAAATTTTAAAGCCATGATTATACTAAAAAAACCAAACTATGTCCTTATATTAAGTTTACTACTTACACTACTTAGTGCGTGTAAAAAAGACTTTTCTAAAATCAACTTCACTTCACAAGACGGCTCTAATACTGCTGAGGCTGTTTCTACCATTCAAAATATCGATATAACCAATGGTGAATTAGGTGTCGTTCAATTGCCAATAACGGTTGCTTCAAACATTAGAACTGAATTTAAATGGTATACTAAGATAACTGCTCCAAATGGTAAACCAATTCATTTTTTAGCGCAAGATGGATGGACAGTTGAGAAGGTTGCCTACACTAGAACTGTTATGGAACACTACTTAACGAACATTCCAGATAAAGTGTATGGTAATAAAGATCAAGTTGCAAATAAAATTGCTAACAATAACGCAGCTATGACAATGTATAACACTGAAGCAGGCAAAGACCGATCAGTTACTGGACAAGATTTACAAGCTAATGAAACAGTTGCTATTGGTTCACCTGAATATTTAGATTTAAGTGTAAGAAATGCAGCGTTAGAAGAAATTTTACACTTTGTACAAGACTATGGGTTGACACCAGTCTATTCAGGTTTTCAATCAATGTTAAGTGAGGCAACAGTTAATGCTATGAACAACCAACTATTTATTCCATGGAGCAATTTACCAGTAGCTGATTATGATAACGAACTATTAGCGGCCTATAATGACGCCTATTGGGGAACTATGGAGCATAGAGAAAATAACACGCCTTACTTATTTAAATCAAGAGAAGCTTGCAATTCAGGCGATCCGCTCACAACAAGTTTAATGAATAGCTTTCAAACTGAATACTTTGCTTCCATTTTATACATTTCAGCTAGTTTTTCAGGCACCTTTTTTTTAAAAAAACAATCTGATTTACCTTATACTAATCAGTCTCAGTATTATAAAAACATGCAATTACTTGGTACTAATCATACCAATTTAATAGGAAATAGTTATCATAATAATTTTATAGGAAACACTGGTAATAATGAATTTTCAGGCTACAAAGGAAATGACATTATTGACGGAAATGGCGGAGTAGATAAAGCTATTTACTCTGGGAATTACTCCGAATATACTGTAAATACGCAAAATGGAATCACTACTATTTCAGATAATATACAGCAGAGAGATGGCATAGATATGCTATCGAATATTGAGCATGTTCAATTCTCTGACCAAACTATTGATTTATGAAAACCTAAAAAGGAAGTAAAACCTATTTAACACTACCCTTTTCTTTATTTAATTCAATTCGTGTCTCCAGCACGTTTAAAAAATAGTTGAACCACTGAACCATTAATTTTACCTACTTATACAGTTGTAGAGTGATATTTAAAAACTTATAAGTAATATATAAAATATCACAGAATAAAAAAAACTCTTCCAAAACCCTATATAATATAGAAAACATAGAACATTACACTCTTATACATAAGATTCTTAGGTAAAAATTTGGAATACCTAAGAATCCAATGTATATTTGTACCATGTATTCTTCAGAACTTATAAAAGGGACTTTAAAAACCATAATCCTTAACCTGTTAAAAGACGGGAACAAAATGTATGGTTATGAAATTACTCAGAAGGTAAAAGAATTAACTTCTGATAAAATTCAAATCACTGAAGGGGCACTTTATCCAACACTTCATGCGCTCGAGAAGCAAGGAGATGTGATTACGGAGAAGGTATATATTGGGAAACGCGTTCGCAAATACTACATTCTTACGGATCAAGGAAAAAAGACAGTCTCAGAACGCGTCAGTGAATTAGCCGATTTCATGAACACCATGAAATTCTTATTGGACATAGGACCCGCAATACAAAATGTATAATTTAACGGAGAACCAGGTTGATTTTATTTTAGATGATATAGAGAAAAAAGGTGTTGTAACTGAGGACGTCAGATATAATATTTTGGATCACGTTTGCTGTATCATTGAAAATGAAATGGATCATGGTATGAACTTTAATGAGTTCTATAGGGATACTATTGCCCGTTTTTACAGAAAAGAATTGGGTGAAATTGAAGAAGAAACACAAATTTTACTAACTTTTAAAAACTATTACGCCATGAAGCGAACATTAAAAATATCAGGAATTACATCTATCATATTTATATTAATAGGTGTTATATTTAAAACTATGCATTGGCCCGGAGCAGGCTTTGCAGTTGTATTCGGACTTACATTTTTTAGTTTAATTTTTATCCCACTAAACATTGTCTTAAAATATAAAGACAATAAAGAAAAGAGTAACCGTTTAATAATGACTGTAGGGATGTTAACCGCATCTGCAGCAACAATAGGTGTGCTATTTAAAATAATGCATTGGCCCAAAGCAAACATAATCATGTTTAGTAGCTTATTAATATTTATGTTAATTTTTATACCTATTTACTTTATTGTAAAGTATAGAGATCCAGAATCAAGATTCAATGCTATCATCAACACCACATTTATGGTAGGTGCAGCAGGGATGCTGTTTGCATTAATCAACCTTCACCACGTGCCAAGAGTTGACCCTAATGCCAAGCTTGAAGCCCATCAAGAAATGGACTTTGGAATGGCAGTCAAGCATGCTGCGAAAAATAACTAATTAACTAAAAGCGTGTTGTCATGACACGCTTTTTTTAATATTCAATATCTACTTCATTTAAAACCATATTTTGCTCACTATTATTTTTGTTTTAAAAAAAAAATGAAATTTGAAAGATGAGCAAAAGAAATAGCCCCAAATTTACTTTAGGGCCATCTAGTGTTTAAGCGATTATAGTCTATTTAGAATGTAATAGCATTTCCATTAACTCAATTAATTCTAATTTACATGAATCGCCTTTTGCTATTTTCAAAAGACAAACTGAATCAATAGGTGAATAAAAAAAATTAAAATTTAACACTTAACCCTGCTGTTCCTCCAATCCAAATTGAAGTACTTCCATTAGCATTCCCCCAGTTTTTAGAATATAAGCTATAAGGTACTTTTAGAGCTAAAGATTCAGAACCTAAATTGTATTCCGATACATAAATAGTAAGGGATGGCCCTGCAAATAAACTGAAATAGTCATTCAATTTAAATCTAAGCGCTACATGCGCTCTACATAATAAATCAAAGTTTGGTGTAAAATCACTCTTTACCATATGATTTACAGAGCCGTCAATGGCTAGGTTAAACTTGTCCGTTAGCTTAATAATACTACCCAAACCTAAACCATACGTAGCATAGTTATCAATTTGACCTTTTGTATACCCCATCTTATAAATGGTATATAGTTTTTCAACTCCCATTTTGTAACTTAAGTTAGCGTAAATAGCATCTGAAACAGAGATTTCAAATGCATGATACCCATTTTTCACAAAGCTAATTAAACCTAGCGGTACACCGCTTTCAAAATCAGTTGCCACATTAATTAACCCTAATTGAAAACCTCTCATAGTCTTTGCTTTATTTATTAATCCAATTTGACTACCTGACACGTCACCCATAGTAACATTAGAAATACCTGCTATCTGTAACCCTTTTAAGGTACCGTTATTAACATTTGAAATACCTGCTAATTGAATACCTTCTAGATTACCGTTATTTAAATTAACAATTCCTCCGATTTGACTCCCCATAAAACTGCTATTATTTAGATTTGAAATTCCCGCAATTTGTAAACCTGTATTTAATGACGAGCCGCCAACCACATTTGAAATACCTGCCATACATAACGATTGACTAGAATCTTTAATAACATTTGCAATACCTGAAATAATTAAACCGTTAGCCGACTTCAGATCGACATTTGCTATTCCAGCAATCTGTAAACCATTTACATGTCCTGTGTTTGTATTTGATACCCCCCCAATTTCAGCACCATTTACACCACCATTTACACCTGCTAAAATGTTAAATGAAAATTCATTCGCATAAGTGGATGATTCTAACCCATTAGTTCCCATTGGATAAATGAACGTGACCTGAACAGGTCTTGTTTTTAACGAATCATTAGTTTGACCTATAGTAATAAAAGTGGATAGACAAAGTGTTAAAATTAAACATTTTAAAGTTTTCATATTATTAAAATTTAAGAGTATACACTATGTTTGGAATAAATGACAATTGATAACCTTGATCTATTGTTTCAGTTCTACTATTGTAATATTCAGATACAACGGCTTGATTATTTGTTAAGTTTTGAACGTCAATTTTGAACGAATGACTTACTTTTGGTTTATCAACTCTATACGTCAATCCTAAATTTAATACAAATACATTTTCTCCCTTTGTACTAAATGGCTCATCCAATTTTCTAACCGTAAAACCTGAATTTTGTGAAGCTACTAAATCAATTGGTGTATAACGATTCCCTCCTAGAAATGATATTTTCGAATTAATACCAATCGTTTTATTACCTTTTTCACCAAAATTAAACTCCTTACCTATCAATAAGTTTGAAGCAAAATTGGCATCATATCTAGAGTTTCTTAAAACACCATCTAAAGCTGCATATTGTGATTTATAAATCGAACCGGTCAATAAAAAATAGAAGTTATTCTGAAAAAATCGTTCTAAAGTTAACTCAGCACCATAATTTCTTCCTGTTCCTTTATTTACCATTGTTACATTCGGAATACCTTGAGTTGTATTAATCATTGAGTAGTGACTAGAACTATCATTTTCAACAGGTATGTTATATAAGTGTTGGTAATACACCTCTGTTTTCAACCTCATATTTTCATTAATTTGAAATCCATACCCCAATACATAATGTGCACTTTTTGAAAAATCTAACTCTTTATTTACATACTCATAAGATCCGTCTGACTGTATTTGATTGTATAAATAGGTAGATACGCTTTCCATACGACTGTGCATACCGAATCCTGCAGAAAAGTCATGTCTTCTAGCAACTTGATACTTTAGACCTGCTCTTGGTTCAATAGCATAATTGTTATTTAAGAAAAACTGAGTATGATGTAAACCTGTCACAACTGTTAATTTATTATTTATTCTATGCTTCCAACTTAAAAACGATTGCATCATATTGGCATTTCCATTTGACTTAAAAAAAGACGTCATTATACCGTCTTCATCATAATCATCTTCATATGAAAAGTTGTAATTCATTCTAGTTAATGTCACCCCTACTTGAAACATATTTTTCTTGTTCAACTTATAATTTAAAATACTTTGAAAACTTAGCTTGTTATCTGTAAACAATTCTCTTTCAGCTAAAAACAAAACACTATCTGCATTCAAAAACTCACCCTCTCCACCATTAGAGGCAGACGACACAGAAACGTAACTTTTAACATACATCCTTGGGTTTACGATATAGGTATTTTTTAACCCCACAACACCCAAATTAGCTCCTGAATTATAGGTTCCGTAAATTTCTCCTGTTGAGTCATTTTGATCGGTTTGATCAATGTGACTTATACCTCCTAAACCAATTAACGAGAATGTTCCCGCTTTTTTTGTGGGCAGCACAATTTTGAAAGATGCATCTTGATAAACAGGAACACCATCAAAATCCAGAACACCTAACTTATCTAATATTGATACAGTTGAATACCTGTAATTAATTAAATATGAACCTCTATACCCTTTTTTAAATGGACCTTCAAGTGTTGCATCAATACCTAAAACGCCTGCTGAAAAAGCATATTCCCTCTTTTCATTATTTCCTTGTCTAAATTTAACATCAAATACGCCTGATAACGCATTTCCATATTCTGGCGCAAAAGCACCTGAAAAGAAATCAGAATTTGCCAACACAGACCCATTTAATGCGTTTACTGGTCCACCTGTAGCTCCTTCACCAGAAAAATGATTTGGGTTTGGAATATCTATTCCTTCTAATCTCCATAATACACCTCTGGGTGAATTTCCTCTCACTACAATATTATTATCGCCTTCAGCATCACCAGATACACCAGCAAAAGCGGACACCATTCTTGCAGGGTCATTTAATGTTCCTGCATAACGGTTGGTTTCTTCAACAGTGAAAGTTTTACCACTTACAGTCGCCATTTTATTAATCGACTCTGATTTGTCTTGGGCGCTTACTTCAACTTGATCTAGCACCTCAATATCTTCCACCATTTCAAAGTTTAATATTTTTTCTTTTCCAGATTCTACTAATAAATTAGGGACAACAATTTCTTGATACCCAATACTTATAATTTTAACTTCTATTCTACCAACAGAAACATTTTCAATTCTAAAATCCCCATTAAAATTAGTAACTGCGCCTTGAAATGGATCTGAGTTTAGAATAACGACTTTAGCACCAATTATTGGTGACTTAGTATCAAAATCTGTAATTGTGCCTCTAACAGTTTGAGTTAGTTGCTGTGCCATTCCAAGTGTTGAAATAAACACGGTTAAAAGTAATAAGGATATACGTTTCATTTTAATTATTTAATTGTTTTCATATTGAAGACATCTTAAATACTATTTACCCCTATTGCTTTTTAAAATATTATTTCATGAGACGAATTCCGAACTGAGCACCACCCCAATTTCTTCTAAATCCATTCGCTACCTCTTTCTCACTAAATGGTTTGTATGAGAAATCTATACTCTCTCCTCCTTTAAGAGATAAGTCAGAATTTACTGAAGGACCTGCATATATAACTAGCCATTTTAAAATTTTAAAATCTATGGTTAAAGATAATTTAGAATAAAATGAATTATAATTACTCTTTGTAAAAGTAGAATTTACCGAGCCATCAACGCTTAACATAAATCGTTTAGACAAATCAAAATAAGTTCCCAAACCTAATCCCGCAGACATTAAATCATTCTTCCCTAGTTGTCTTCCAAAACTATATGAATTATATAATCTTTTCACTCCTGATTTAATCACAACATTAGATTGAAATGCTTCATTCGTAGAAATTTCGTAACCACTATATCCTTCTTTTACAATATTAATTAAACCAATTGCAATACCTGAGCTTCTAACACTTGTATTTATCAACCCTATTTGCAGACCATTATTGTCATTAGCATGATTATAAATGCCTGAAAATTGTGTTCCTGAATTAACATTGGTTACATTAAAAATCCCCGACACTTGATTTAATGTATTTCCTTTTAGAGCACTGTTACCAATGCCTGATATTTGGCTCCCTATCAATGTATCTACAACTTGATTGTAAATTCCTGCTATTTGAGTTCCATATGATTTTTTAAAAGCCAAGTTTTTTATTCCTGAAATCTGAACACCATCAAATGCCCCCCCCACAATAGATGAAATTCCTGAGATTTGAACACCTTTAATATCACCTTTTACTACTGAAAGAATACCCGAAACCTGAGTTCCTTCCACACCACCTTGTACAATAGAACTAATCCCTGCTAACTGAACCCCTTCTACACTCCCTTTATTTAAATTTGAAATGCCTGCTATTTGCACTCCTTTAACATGTCCTGCTACCAAGTTTGTTATTCCTCCAATTTGACAACCATTGACGTCTCCATTAACCATATTAGCAAGTCCACCAACCTCAAAACCTTCAACTCCTTTAGAATATCCAGCTAAAACATTCAAAGAAAATTGATTAATAATTAACCCATTTGTTGATAGGTTAGAACCAAAACTTACAGACGGTACTAATGAAATTTGTGCCATGCGAGATTCGTTAATTTCTGGTAAATTTTCACCATGCTGGTACGTTTCATAAGATACTAAAGCACCCGACAAAGCTCTATCTTTTATACTTTGGGGAACCTTTACGACTTCATTCCCTTTAATTTTTTCAATGTCAATATCTATCGGCGAAAGAACAATGTTATTAACCAATGCCAATTCATTTTTTGTGTCAATTACAATCACCTTTCTTTTATACCCTTTACGGCTAAAATATAAACTACGAATACGCTCAGACATTGGAATGGACAAGGTATAATTACCTTTTTCATCTGTTAGAACAGCATACCTTGAATCCACATCATAAACACTAGCTCTATAAATAGCCCCCCCAGTTAACTCATCAGATATATTTCCACAAAACACATGATAAGTATCCTTTTTTTCTCTTGCTTTGACTTCCTTCTTATTCTCATTTTTCAAGAGTACAATGTGCTCTCCAACTTCTTTAACTCTAATACTTCCGTCAAAAATTAATGACAACCCATACCGAATTGATTTATTTTTAATATTCAGACTTACCAACCTATTTTCGTCAATTAATTTAGGATTATACGAAAAATGAACCTTGCCAATTCCTTCAATTTTATCTAAAATTAATTTAACAGGGGTACTTTTTATCTCTATACTAATAATATAATCTAAAATACCGGACTTAGAAAGTCCGGTAAAGTAAAACAGAAAAAAACAAAAAAATGTGAGTACTCTAATTCTCATCACAACTTATAATATATGTTTTTAGTGGTTTTGTTTCGTCAACTTTAATTGACAATTCATTTGTTGCAGCAATAATGTTTAATATATATTTCAAAGGCTTATCCTCAAAAGAAGAGGAGATGGCGAGATTTTCTCTCGATTGACATTCAATCACTATTTTTTCATCAAAAAGATCATTCAATAAATCTACAATATCCTTTAAATTATCACCTTCAAAATCCAAATACTTATTTTGCCAATACCTCTGTTTTATCTCTGAATATTTATCCGTTATTTTATAAATATCTAACGTATTATTATTAATAACACCTGTTTCACCTGCTACTAAAATAAGCTTCATATTATCATATCCAAATTCTACTGTTCCTGTACTAACATAAACTACTGTTATTGAATCATTATCAATAGCTTTAATGTTAAATGATGTTCCTAAAACCTTTACGTATTGCTTGTTAGGCAAATCGATAATAAATGGTTTTTTCTCATTACGTTCTATATTAAAGAAAGCTTCTCCTTTTAAGCTTACACGCCTTTCATTTTCAGTAAACCCTTCCAAATAAGACAACATTGAATTTTCATTTAAAGTTATCTCTGATCCGTCTGATAGTGTTTCTGACAGAACTGAATTGTTAGCCATTAAGTTTAAACTTACCTCATTATCATGCGCTGAAAATTTATAAACAGAAAACAGTATGACCACCATGGCTGCAATGGATATTATAAACTTAAATGTAGTATTAAATTTATTTTTGGTCATTTGAATCACCTTTTCTTGTGGCTCAATTTTAGCCAATACATTTTGCCAAGCTTTATCACTATTAACAGACACAGGTTTAGATAATAACGACCCTGATAATTCCCACGTTTTTTTTATTTCTAAAAAATAACGTTTGTTTTCTTCTGATGCATTCAACCAATCTTCCACTACTCCCAATCTTTCGGCTGAGAGTTCTAAATTAATGTAAGCCATTAATATTGAATCGTTGATTTCTATGTTGTCTTCATTCATCATTCCTCCTCCTTTCTACTTCATAAAAAAGTTAAACATTAATACTAAAGTTACCAAGTAATCTGAAAGTTCAGACTTTAAATACTTTAAGGCACTTCCCATTTGATTTTCGACAGTTTTAATACTAATATTTAACTTTTCTGCAATCTCTTTATATTTTAACCCTTCAAACCTACTCATTATGAATACTCGCCTCCTACCTTCAGGTAATGATTCGATTGATTTTCGGATTTTTTGATCTAACTCTGAAGCTTCAAATTCTTCATCTACTGAATATTGTGAATCTTCTTTCTCTCTTAAATTAACGACTTTATATTCTTCTCTAATTTTTATATGTTTAATTTGATTTAAACATGCATTTTTTATTGCCGTAAAAATGTAAGAACGCTGAGATGTTTTAATATTAACCGTTTCTCTATTCTCCCAAAATTTCACGAAAAATGCTTGAACAGTTTCTTCTGCTGCATCTACATCTTCCAAATATTTATTAGCAAATGCACACAGTTCAGCATAGTGAGACTTAAATAAGTTCTCAAATTCTGATAAAGTTATAGAGGAATTTAGATTCAAAACAATTACAAATATAAGTATTAAACTTTAGTAAGGCTTAATTGAACCGGAACCTGAAACATTTGAATTTACAGTAGGTGCTCCTTTGTAACGTACACTTCCACTTCCTGATATATCAACACTTAATACATTTATAACGTTAACATCACAATTACCTGAACCTGAAACAGTAATATCAGAAGTTAAAGTTGGCATATTTAAAAATCTTACACTCCCTGACCCCGAAATTTGGACATCTTGTTTGATTACATTAGTAACACTAGAAGCCGTTAATTTTCCTGACCCAGAAATTACAGAATTTAAGTTATTTACATTTAAACTATCTAAACTTATATCTCCACTACCACTAACCACTATTTTTAGTGAATTACTAGTTAAACTATTTTTTGATTGAATTGACCCACTACCAGAAACGGTTAATCCATCCATATTTGGAGATGAAATCAGTATAGTAATTGGTTCTTTTGAATTGAAACATTCATTCTTTTTAAAATCAATTTCTAGAATTGATCCATGTAATTCCGTTTCTATAAATTCAATCAAGTTTTCACTAGCTTCAATAGTTACAGAATAATCATCACTTTGAGTATACACTAAATCAGCTGCCAATCCTAAGCTAATTTCAGAAAAACCATTAATACTTCTAACTTCAGTTGTTGTATTTCCATTTCCTTTATAACAAAACACGCCTTCTTTTTTACATGAAGTAATTACCACCAATGCAACACCAATTAATAATACTAATTTTAATCTTTTCATTTTTATTTAATTTTATACGTTTCTTTATTACAAGACAATTTAAAATCAATTTACCCCTATTCATATTCTTAAATATATATTCAAAACACGTGAACCTTATTTTTTATCTATTTGAGTATGACTATATCATGTTTATTTTTTAAAAACTTCCATCAACTTAATTGATAAGGATCGCCTTTTGTTATTTTCAAAAGACTAACTTAGTCAACAACATTAATTCAACACATGGACTTATTCAATGATACACCTAACTCAAACATTCTGCCTTTTGATGGAGCAGTGAATTACTACGGCAAAATTCTAACACATGAAAATGCACAACACTATTATGAACAAGTATTGAATACTATACAATGGGGTAATGATAAAGCTGTCATTTTTGGTAAATTGATTATTACTAAACGTAAAGTTGCTTGGTATGGTGACAAACCATTTAATTACACGTATTCAAAAACTACTAAATCCGCATTACCCTGGACCAAAGAACTTTTAGAATTAAAAATAATTATCGAAAAAAAAACGGGAGAAACTTTTAACTCATGCTTACTTAATCTTTATCATAATGGGAATGAGGGAATGGCCTGGCATAGTGATGGTGAAACAGATTTAAAAAAGAATGGAGCCATAGCTTCATTAAGTTTTGGAGCAGATCGAAAATTCTCATTTAAGCATAAAACCACTAAGCAAACTGTTTCAATAGTATTAGAAAAAGGCAGTTTATTAGTTATGAAAGGGCAAACACAAACCAATTGGCTTCACCGTTTACCACCAACAAAGAAGGTGAAAAGTCCAAGAATAAATTTAACATTTAGAACAATTGAACCATAATAATATTCCTATTTTACTTTTAACCCATAAATAAACATTACTTCAAATTTTCATCATTCAGTCTTCAGCAGAATGAAACGAAAATTAGTCCTTTAATTTACTTACACTACAAAAAGGCTAACCTACTTTTCAAGTAAAAATAGGTTCATGGTTACGAACAAAAAAATAAAATAAAAGACAAAAAGAATGTAATTGTAGCTATTAATATAGGGCGATATTCTCTAGAGAACGTTAACATTGGAAATCATGTCAGAAAACATGACATTCTTATAAATAAAAATAACTTTCAGAACGCGTCAGTGAATTGGCTGATTATATAAATATCATACGTTTACTTTTGGGTTTAAGTTAACTGCTCAAAATGTATAAAATTACATATAAACAGGTTGGCTTTATTTTAAGTGATGTAGAGAGAAGAGGTGTAAAAACTAAAGCATTTTATTACAATACGCTCTGTTAACCAAATCGTTGCGTTAAAGGCAAAATTTACAAATAAAATAGTCAGTCATGCATACTTGTAAAAAAAAATGATAAATTTGAACATAAACTAAACTTAAAAATATGAAAAAAACAGTGTTATTACCTACTCTATGTATTGCGTTAGCTATGTATAGCTGTGGAAATGAAGAAAGTGAAAGCCATACAGAAACACAAGCCATTACAGAAGTTATAACAGAAACCGTAACTGAGAGTTATGATTTTACAAAAGAAAATGAAAGCCAATACCTATCAAAAGGAAACGGGTTTTTAATGTCTGGTAAAATTGATCAAGCGATTTCATTATTTAGTCAAATGGCTGAAAACTATCCAGAAAACAAATCAAGTTATCTAAACTCTCTTGGTGCAAGTTACCACATGAATCAAAAGTATGACAAGGCTATTGAAACTTACATTTTATCAATGGAAGCAGGAGAAAATGCATCTACTATTGATGATAATATTTGGGAATCTTGTGAATATAAGTACAAACAAGATAATGATTCTTCAATTATGACTACATACTTAGAGCTATTTCCTGAAGGAATGTATATTGCAAAAGCTAAATCAATTTTAGCATCATAATTAATTTTTTACGGACTAAATATTGAAAGGCGTGTTGTAATAACACGCCTTTCTTATTCAAACAATTAACAACTATTTAGTTGAATTCTGTTAAAGTAAAAGACTACAACACTCTATCATCTATTAGCTTTGAAAACTTAAAGTTGTATCGTATTACGATAAGTCGATTATCAAAAATAATTATCACCTCATAAACTGTATCAGTTTCAAAAAAAATGAATTCTAGTATTCTTTTAATTGATAGTAATAAAATTTGAGTAGTATTACTCTGTAATAATTCACAAAACTTTTGAAACTCCGAATATTACTCACTAAGCTAATTCAAATTATGAAGTATTACATTTTAAAACAAAAAGACTGGTCAGAAATAGAGTCAGGTGGAAAACAAATTCCTTTTGAATATTCTCAGAATGTTGAAGCATTGGTAGAGGGAAAACTAAAAGGAAGTCACCCAATATTTATAGGAACTATGGAAAGAGCATTTTATAGTAGTCACCCTGTTGTTTCTGAAGAATTTAAAACGTTATTAACTCAAGAAGCTATAGAAGGAATTCAATTTATTGAATTTGAAGCTCACAAAGGAGACTTAGAAGATGAAGATTTTGAAAGTGATGAGAAATTAAAATGCTTTTATATAAAATTTGATAGGCTTTCAAACTGTATTAATTTAGAAAAATCGAAACTTCTAATGATTCAAGGTAAAATAAGGAGTACTGAAAAATTAGTTTTAAAAGACAAAAACCTTACCGCCTTTTGCATGCTTGAAGAATATCAAAGCACCATTTTTGTCAATGAATATATGAAAACAAAACTAGAAAAATCAGGTTTAAAAGGTATTAAATATATTGATACTGACACTTTTACAAGATGATGATAAGATAGTATAAAATCCACAATGTTTAAATAGAAATCATGCTGGAACATTCATCATTTGTGATAAATTATTTGGTTCTTTTAAACCTGAAGTGAAAAACCTATTTATGGTTTTGGTTAAGAACATTGAAACTTATAATCCTATCAAAATGGCATACTCTATTTAGTGATTTTACATTTCAAAAACGTTACTAAAAAACAAACTAAAACATCTAATAAAACCACCTAATTGGAATCATAATTGAAATAGAATTTAATCTTCCGATTTAAGAAAGGAATGGGAGAAAAAAAGAGCGTTAAGGACTACAATTAATGATATGAATAAAATGTATTACATTTGTTTTAAACAAAGCGTAACATAACAGACATAAAATTCTTTTACGAAAAGTTAAGCATCAAAAAATGAATGACATTCAATCACGATTTAAAAACAAAATTCATTCAATTACTATGCTAAGAGGAATTGCTTGTTTAGCAATCTGTTTTATACATTTCACCGGTACAGTTGAATCACAAATTTTAAATGATATTGGACGGCTGGGTGGTTATTTTATCCCTGCTTTTTTTACCATTTCTGGGTTTATCATTCCTTTTTCATTAGATAAATCTAAGTATAAATTATCAAATTATTTCAAGTTTTTAACAAAGATATTGATTAGATTACAACCTCCATTTATAGGATCGTTAATAGGGATTTTCGTATTGTCTGCAATTGCTCAGTTTTCAGAATTTAGTACTTCTCAACAAATCCCCATTTTCACCTCAAATACGATTTACAACCTATTTTATTTGGTAGATTTTACAGATGGATATTGGTTAAACCCAGTGTATTGGACTCTAGCTATTGAATTGCAATTCTACATAGTATGCGGACTTATTTTTTTCTTTCTAAATTCAAAAAATGTAAAAGTATTACTCACTATGTTCATTATTCTATCTTTATGTTCACTACTATTTACTGATGATAGATTTATAATGCACTACTCTGCTATGTTTTTACCTGGAATAGTTCTATTCTGGTATATTTCTTTGAAAATTTCACGTTATACGTTTCTAATCTTAATCGCCATTACTTTTTTTGTTGCCGCCAATGCATATGAACTATCGGCTCCAATTTCTGCAATAGCTTCCATATGCTTTATTCTATTTATAAAAACATCATGGAAACCCTTAATTTTTATTGGAGATATATCCTATTCTCTCTATCTTATTCATACAATTGTAGGAACAGATGGATTGATAAATTTTATGCAAAACTATATTACAGATGAGTCTGAACGAATATGGTTAATGTATATTTCCTTACCTATAGTTATTGGAATGGCATGGGTTTTCTATCTTATTATAGAAAAACCAACAAAAAAAATATCAAGTAGTATTAAATATGAAATTAAAGCTACTGATTAAGTAAAGTTCAAGTTCACACTTTTAAAATCTAAAAAATGAATTGAAATTAAAAATCAATTAAAATGATTCATCAGCTCTTTTTTGCTTGATGCAGAAACTAAAACAGTACTCCCATCAGACATAATAGCCTCACCTACTTTTCCTTTTTTGTATTTCACAATGTGGTCTAAATTTAACAAATGTGATTTATGAGTTCTTAAAAATCCAAAATCAGACAGTAAGCCTTCATAGAACTTTAATGTTTTTGACATGGTATATTTCGCACCACCTTCAATATATAAAATGGTATAATTGTCAGACGCTTCAGCACGAACAATACTTTTAATTTTAACCACTTCAAAGCCGTCCATTTGAGGTAATACAATCTTTTGTTCTCTGTTACTAATACTTTTAATGTTATCTGCTAAAATTTTGGTATTGATATTCTCTACATTATCTATCCTTTTTTGCTGTACTTTATCCACTGCAGCTACTAATTCGTCAATATCAATTGGTTTCAAAAGGTAAGCTGACGCCGATAAATTTATGGCCTTAATGGCATAATCACTAAAGGCTGTAATAAAAATAACTTCAAATGTAATATTAGCCAACTTTTCTAATAAATCAAATCCATTACCAAATGGCATTTCAATGTCTAAAAACACAATGTCTGGATTATGTTTTTGAATTAAAATTTCTCCATCATTAATGTTAGATGCTTCTCCCATCACCTCAACATTAGGACAATATGAGGCTAAATAATTACGTAAAATTTCTCTACTAATTTCTTCATCTTCAATAATAATAGCCTTACATTTTTTCATACTTAATATAATTTTACATTTACAGTTGTACCTGGTTCAGTAGAATTGTCTTTATCCAAAATAGTAATTTCTAATTTCTTTTTAAAAACCGAACGAATCAATTCTAATCTATTTTCAATGTTTTTAATCCCTGTAGATTTCATTTTCTTTTGATTAGACGTTTTAATAGCCATAGACGCCTTCCGCCCTATACCATCATCACTAATAAACACATCTATGTAATTTGTATTCTGCACAAAACTAACATCTAAGTGACCTTTTTCTTTTTTATACCTTAAGCCATGCCATATAGCGTTTTCAATAAATGGTTGCAACAACATTGGTGGAATTTGAAATTCATCTAAATTAATTTTAGGATCAATTGTGAAGGTAAAATCAAAATGGCTGTTAAACCTAAAATGCTCTAAATTCAAATACAGTTTTAAGATTTGAATTTCTTTGGCCAAAGGAATAAAATCATGTTGAGAACATTCTAAAACTTCACGCATTAATTTAGAAAATTCAGCCAAATATTTATTGGCTGAACGTTCATCTTTCTTAGCTATAAAGCTATTCACAGAATTTAATGAATTAAAAATAAAATGAGGATTCATTTGACTTCTAAGAGATTTTAAGATAAGTAATTTGTTATTTTGTTGCTGCTCCTTTCTACTTCTGAACAAGAAAAAAGTAAGTGCCGCTATTATTAATAACCCACCTAGTAAAAGATAGGTAATTGTTAATTGCTTTTGAATTGTTTCATCCTTTACAACTTGCTCTCGTTTTAAAATATCAATCATTTTTTCATTCAATTCCCTATCCTTCACCATTAACAATAACTTATTTTCGGACAGTTTTAAGTTTTCAATTTTAGACGACTGAATTGAGTTTTGTTTTTCTTGATTGACTAAAAATGAGTCTAATAATTTTTCATATTTTGAGGTTTCTATTTCTGCTTTATCTTCAAGCCCATTCTCTTCATACACCTGAGCTAAAGTTTTAATAAAGTTTATTTTTTCTAATGAGTTCTCTTCTTTTTCAACAATAGGAACATTGACATTTAACAATTCAAGCGCTTCTTTTTCTTTACCTTGTTTGACATACTCAATAGATAAATTAGTAGAATTTTTAACTTGTGAATTAGAATTACCTCTAATTGAATTGTAACTGTATGCTTGTTGTTGTGTTTGGATGCCTGAATTTACATCATTCTTTTTTTTGTATAATTCCGTTAATAAATCAAAGGTGTAATTTGCTAACTCGTCATTATTTGATGTATTTGCAACAGATTCTGCTTCCCTAAATAAGCTTTCAGCTCCATCTAAGTCATCTATATGACTTGCTACTTTACCTAAACCAATTAGTGACTTAATTTTAAAATCAACACCAAAATTACTATTCGTTCTATCGTAGACATCAGAATATCCAGTTTTGGCTTTTGAAAAATCATTCATTATCAGATATAGTTCAGAAATCTGATACTTAATTTCAATTTGTTTAATTGGTCTTTTAAACAGTTTGGATTTAGTTAAGGCCCTTTCATAAACAGTTATCGCTTTATTATATTTTCTTAACCCTTTATACGATTTACCTAGTTTTTGATACAGGCTTAATATTTCTGCCGACTCTTTTTCTTCTTCATATATTACTATTGCTTTTTTATATTTTGAAACTGCCAAATCATAATTTTCGAGTGAAAAATTAATATCTCCCAATATTCTATACGCTAACGCCTCTTCTTTTTCAAAGTCCTGTTCAATAGCTAGCATCAAATTTTCTTCAATTAACATTAATGATTTTGACAAATCTGTTTCGTAAACAGATTCAGCCAACATCAAGTTTTCCCCAACCACTCCTCTATCAACCTGAGCTGTTTTAGAAATTGATGAACGTAATTTAGATTGAGCTGTAACAAAGTTAAACCCCAACATTAAAATTAAATATGTAAATAAATACTTTTTCATTGATGTGATAAAAATACTACTTTTTTATTTAGCGTTATCTAAGGTAATCATATCAATTTACACATAAATAGACCTAAACTAACTCAAAACACCTGTTCACTCATTTTAAACCTTACTACCCTTTTTATAACTTTTTTAACAGTTAAAACAGTAGTTAATTTGTAACATAAAACTAAATATTATGAAAAATTTAAGAAAATTTAAAGTTAGCATTAGCTTAATATTTATGTCGGCATTCATTTTGTCGTGTCATAGCTTTGCTGCTACAGAAACAGAACGAACGGCAACAAAACAGTTTAATCCAGCACCTTTGTTACCACCAATTACAACCAATAGTAATACTATAAAAATAGCATTATTGTTAGATACCAGCGGAAGTATGGATGGATTATTAGAACAAGCCAAATCTCAATTATGGACTATTGTGAATGAATTAGCATTTGCTAAAAAGGATAACGTAAATGCAAAATTAGAAATTGCACTTTACCGATATGGAAGTGGAGGCGGAAGTCAGGCAGGTTACGTTCAAAACATATTGCCTTTATCATCAGACTTGGATGAGTTATCTGCAAAATTATTTGCTTTAAGAACAAAAGGAGGAGAAGAGTATTGTGGACATGCTATTCAAACTGCGACTAACCAATTAAATTGGAATACGCGTAGTTCTGAATTAAATTTAATATTCATTGCCGGAAATGAACCATTTACACAAGGTGGTGTAAATTATAAAGAAGCCTGCTCTGAAGCGCTCTCTAAATACATTACAATCAACACTATTTTTTGCGGTGATTATAACCAAGGTATCAATACGCAATGGTTAAATGGTGCCCAATTAACAGAAGGTACATATATGAATATTGACATGAATCAAAAAACTATTTATGTGGAGACACCTTATGATGATGCTATTGCTAATTTAAATACGAAACTAAATGCAACTTATATTGGTTATGGATCAAATGGCAAATCAAAAAAATCTATGCAATCTTCTCAAGATGCCAATTCAAGTTCGTACAGTAAATCAAATATGGTGAACAGAACTGTTTCAAAGAGTAACCATTTATATTCCAATTCTAGTTGGGATTTAGTGGACGCTTCAAAAGATAAAACATTTAACATAGAAAAAGTAAAAACAAATACGTTGCCTAAAGAAATGCAAACCATGACGGTAAGTGAAAAGCAAGTATACATAGATAAAAAAGCAAAAGAAAGAGCTGACATTAACAGAACGATTAATGACCTAAATGTAAAAAGACAGGCTTATATTAAAGAACAATCTGGCAATTCAAATTCTGCATCACTAGATAACATAATGATTAGTGCTATAAAAAAACAAGCCATTGCTAAAGGTTATAGTTTTAATACGCCTCAATTAGATTTTTTATCTTATACAAAAGCGGATGTAGATTTTGAATATTTTGAAATGGTTACCGCTGAGGCCAAAATTCACAGGTCAAATAGATTGTTAAATTATACTACATTTTTAAACTATTCTAACGAACCTAATACAATTATTTTAGATACACGTTCAAAAATGAGATATGATAAAATGCATATTAAAGGGGCTATTCATATTAACTTTTCCGATTTTACTCAAGCCTATTTAGCTGAAATGATTCCTGATAAAAATACACGCATATTAATTTATTGTAATAATAACTTTGCGCAAGACAGACCTTTGATTATAGAAAACTTTGCCACTAAGGCGGTTTATCCAGTTGAGATTAAATCAATACGTAATTCAGCAATAAATATTAGCCAAAACCCAAAAACGTTAGCCTTAAACATTCCAACTTACATTAACCTATTTGGCTATGGCTACAAAAATGTATATGAGTTAAATGAATTAATAAATTCAAGCAGACCTGATTTGGAATTAGAAGGTACAGATGTAAAATAAAAGGATTGTTCCGCTGTTAGAAACAAGAGTAACGTGTTTTATTTTAGAGGAAAAATTAATACAATGTTAGTTCGAGTATTTGTAATAAAGCAATTGCTTTTATTACAAATGTATCGAGAACAGAATGGAAAAAAGAAAATAATGAAAAACGCATTTACATTTCTTCTCTTGCTTTTAAACTTAAATGGTTTCTCACAAAGTGAAGCCTATTATATTAACTCATCAAGAGGACATCTGGCCGGTGATATACTTTTAATCAGCTATACATCCAATTCACATGCTTTCAAAAAATCTTATTCATTTAAAGATAGTGTGATTGAAACGAATGTACAAGAAAGTCCTTTCATACACTTAAATCATTCGCAGATTCCAAGTACAAAAACAGATTCAATACCGTCTAATCCCTTTTTTAATACACACCTTGGTCCCATTTCGGTTAACACTACAGACAGTATACAGATAAACCAAAAATGGTATACTCTAAAGTTTCATTTTGATGACGATCGTTTTATTGGTGGAAGACAAAACGCAGTGAATAAAACGATCTGGGTATCTGACTTAGGAACAATATATAGCTACAATACTAATTTTAGTGCACATGAATTAGTCATGCTATGTCAAAAGGATTCAGTAAAGCAAATGGTTTTAAATTCAATATTTAAGCACCTTAAAAAGACAAACAATTGGTTTAACTGGTCAAAATTGTCCCGACTGTCAACTCAATATAATTTTTCAATGTGCATTACTAAATTAACAAAAGAATGGAATAAAGATGGTTCAGCTCTCATAATATTATCTACTACGTCTACCACAAAAAATGGAATGATAACGTATGATGTTACACTAAAAAACAATTCAAACACAGCTTATGTACTACCCAATTATTATTCAATTTCACCAGCTAGCGCAACAGTTTTCAATCAAGATAGTACAACATATAATTGGGATTTAATTGACACACATTATAGAAGACATTTTAAGCAAGTTAACTTCCCTCATTATATTTTACCTAATCAAGAAATAAACTTTACACAAAACCTTTCAATCAAAACAGGAACAGGCAATAAATTAATCTATCATGGGTTTCAATTGTTTAGTCAACGTACATTTTTTAATTGGATTTTGAGTGAAGACGTACTGCATGAGGGAACACATTTCAAAATCTACAGCCACCGACAATTTTTTGAATAAATGGCCAATTATCAAGAGTAAGCTTCTGTAACACTGTAGTACAGTTCAATAATAACTAATTAACTATTAAAGTGATAATCTATTACACTTAAAAAGTGTATCTTTGCCTTTTTAAAAAATCAACAAGATGAATGAGTTAACAGCTATTACACCAATTGATGGTAGATACAGAAGTAAAGTAGAAAATTTAGGAAATTATTTTTCTGAATTTGCACTAATTAAATATAGAGTTTTAGTAGAAGTTGAGTACTTCATTGCTATGGCTGAAAAAGGTGCGGGCTTAATGTCAGAATTTCCTAAAGACAAATATGACGACTTACGATCGTTATATGAAAACTTTACTGAAGAAGATGCTTTAAAAGTAAAAGCAACGGAACGCGTGACTAATCATGATGTAAAAGCTGTTGAATATTTAGTAAAAGAAAAACTAAGTGATTTAGGTTTAAGTAAATTTGAAGAGTACATTCACTTTGGTTTAACATCTCAAGATATTAATAACACAGCTATTCCTTTATCTATTAAAGAAGCAGTTGAAGATGAATATTTACCAGCATTAAATCAAGTAATTGATTTATTATCTGATTTTTCAAAAGAATGGAAAGATATTCCAATGTTAGCACGTACACATGGTCAACCAGCTTCGCCTACACGTTTAGGTAAAGAATTTCAAGTATTTGTTGAACGTTTACAAATTCAAAAAGAGCGTTTCATGTCTATTCCTTTTTCTGCTAAATTTGGTGGAGCTACAGGAAATTTAAATGCACATTTAGTAGCTTTCCCTAATGATAATTGGGTTGAATTTGCTAACGATTTTGTTAACGAAACATTAGGTTTAGACAGAAGTCAAACGACTACACAAATTGAGCACTATGACAACTTAGCTGCTTTATTTGATGGAATGAAAAGAATCAATACTATTATTTTAGATTTAAATAGAGATTTATGGACATATATCTCTATGGATTACTTTAAACAAAAATTGAAAGAAGGAGAAATTGGTTCGTCTGCCATGCCACATAAAGTAAACCCTATTGATTTTGAAAATTCAGAAGGAAATATTGGTTTAGCTAACGCTATTTTTGAACATTTATCGGCTAAATTACCCGTATCTAGATTACAAAGAGATTTAACTGATTCTACTGTTTTAAGAAACGTTGGTTCGCCTTTTGCACATACTTTAATTGCATTTAATTCTACTTTAAAAGGATTAGGTAAATTATTATTAAATGATGCTAAATTAAACCAGGATTTAGAAAACAACTGGGCAGTAGTTGCTGAAGCAATTCAAACTGTTTTAAGACGTGAAGGTTTTGATAAACCTTACGAAATGTTAAAAGGTTTGACTAGAACTAACACAGGTATTAACAAAGAAAGTATTCAAGAATTCATTGGAACTTTAACTATCTCTGATAATTTAAAAGCTGAATTAAAACAAATTACGCCTCAAAACTTTACTGGAATTAATTTAGTTTCATAAAAATTATTTGACCATCTTGAAAGTGCAACTATTAATTTAATAGTTGCACTTTTTTAGTTTTAGTCAAATAAAAAAGAAACGTTTCTTGTGTTTTGAAGCCTGAATATGTATCTTGTCAACTGTTGAATTTTAAACTTAAATAATGAGACCATTATACTTCTTTTTTAAAGTTACCATGTTTTATGGATTACGTGTATTTTTCAGAAAAACCGCAATCGTAAATTCTAGAAAAAAATATAAAGATCAATCTATAAATGTTGTCAATCACGCCAGTGCTTTTATGGACCCATGGGTAATTGCCCAACTTCAAAATCCAATCGTGTTTTTTATGACCAGAGGCGACATATTTAAACCCATTTTAAAACCTATTTTACATTCTGCACATTTATTACCGATTTTCAGAAGAGCGGAAGATGGAGCTGATTCTACAAAAAAAAACAAAGCCGTCTTTAATAAAGTCTATGATGTATTAGACTCTAAACGTTCCATCATGATTTTTGGTGAAGGGTATACAGATGACGTATTTGTTAGAAGTTTAAAACCCTTAAAAAAAGGTGCGGCACGAATGGCTTTTGGTAAAATGGAGTTAGACAATTGGGACTCAGATTTAAAAATAGTAGCTAGCGGAATTAATTATGTAGACCCCAATGTATTTAGATCTGATGTTTTAGTCGCTAATTCCGATCCTATTTTTGTCAAAGATTATAAAAACTTATATATTGAAAACCCTGCAAAGGCTATTAATACCTTAACAGCTGATATCCACACAGCACTTAGCGAACAGTTAACTCATTTAAAAAAACCTGAATTGACACCTTTTTTAGATCAGATTCAAAGCATCACTAAAAAAGGAATGGTTCATAAACAAGTCAATAGGAAATTAAGTTTAAAAAACAGATGGACTTATTCTAGAAAAATTGCAAATCGTATCAATTCAGACTATTCAGAAGACAAACCGGAATGGCAAAATTTAAAGCTAAAATTAGATAGTTATTTTACAAAGTTAAATTCAAATCAACTAAGCGATAACTGGATTAAAGAGTATAAAGAAACAGGTAAGGTAAGTACAGTTAAAGAGTGGCTATTTTTAAGTCTTGGATTCCCCTTTTTCATTATGGGATTACTTCATAATTATTTGCCCTATACCTTCATAAAAGGATTTGTGGAAAAATCATTCAAAAGACGCGTATTTTGGAGTGGGGTAAAATTTTTAATGGGGTTCTTACTCTTTTTCTTGACTAACCTTCCTTATCTATGGATATTCTATCATTTCATATATGCATCTTGGTTATTGGCGTGGTTTTATGTATTATTTGCAACTGTAATTTTTGGGCTAATTGCTTATAATTATTACTTTTCAGCAAAATCACTCTTCATAAAACGAAAATTCACAGAAAAGCATTTAAAATATTTCTCTGCCTTAAGACAACAAGTTAATAATATGATCGTTGACTTAAAATTAGATTAAACAAATAATTATTGTAAATTAGTAATATGAAAAAAATTATTTTATCCTTATTGGTTATGAGTTTTACCTTAAGCTCTATTGCTCAAGACGAAAAAAAAGTTGTGCCATCACCTAAACATCATTTAGGGCTACATGCTGGTGCAACAACTGGTTATGGAATATCGTATAGATATTGGCCAACAAAATTTGGTGGTGAAATTACAGCAGCTCCCCGATTTGAAAAAGGTGGAGATTATAGAGTAAGTTTAGGCCTAAGCTTATTATATACCTTAAAAGAAAACCAAAAATATACCATCTACTCTTATTTTGGTAATTCATTATTAGCAATTCAAAGGGAGAATAAAATAGACAATCCAATAACAGGAATCTATACTTATGAAGTTCAAAAAAAAGAAGCATATAATGCTAGTTTAGGTTTTGGTTTGAAAATTAATTTTTGGGAAAACATAAACTTTAACTTACAAGGTGGTTATGGGTTTTATGACATCACTAACGACATTAATACTAACTTCACAGGCGAAGTAGGTATCTATTACCATTTTTAAAAAATCATTATTATGTATAAAACGATATTAGCCCTTATTTGTATTACAATTATTAGTGTAAATACAAATGCTCAAGTACAAGATACTACAAAAACGAAAATCAAACATCACGCAGGATTTCACGCCAGTTCATTAGGTGGTGTCGGTTTTTCATACCGTTATTGGCCAGGTAAATTGGGTGTTCAAATTACTACTTTACCTATTTTTAGAAAAAACCAAGGTCATTTTTTAAGCCTTGGAGCCACTGCGTTATACACTTTGAAAGAAGGTAAAACTGTTGATTTATACAGTTATTTAGGTGCGCATTACGTTTCTCTCGGTCAACAAAATGATAAACTTAGTTCTATAAACACGGGAATTGGTGTTGGATTTAAAATAAACTTAACTGAATTTTTAAACCTCAATATACAAACCGGATATGGATTTTATAACATCACTAACTCACTTGTAACTACAATTGCAGGCGGCGCAGGCTTATACTACTCATTTTAAATTCATTAACTAAAAAACATAACTATGTTTACTAAAATATTATTTTCTTTTTGCCTATCAATATTCAGTCTTTCGGCTATAGCACAAGACAATAGTCCACATCATATTGGAGCATCAGCTGGTGCTACAACTGGATTTGGATTATCTTATAGATACTGGCCTTCAAAACTAGGGATTCAGGTTACTACATTACCTACATTTATGCAAAATGAAGGAAGCGTTACTAGTCTAGGAGCTTCGGTACTATACACTTTAAATGATGGTGATAAAATCGATCTTTATAGTTATTTAGGGAATTCAATTTTATTTTTAAATAGCTCTACAGATTCTGAACTAGAATACAATGCAGGTATTGGACTTGGTTTTAAATTTGATATTTTTGATGAACTTAATATCAATGCACAATTTGGTTATGGAGGTCTAAATATTACAGAAAATTATGCTGTATTTTCAATGGTAGGAGAAGTTGGCCTTTATTATCATTTTTAACCCCTCATAAAGTTCAGCAGCCTAAATAAGGCTTTATAAACAACTCTTTTGTATAAGTTCAGTTACTAAATACATTAAAAGGTAATGTGTTAATTCAGTTTAACCTATAAAGAATACATTTAAATTCTTATCAAAAAAATTTCTTTTTTTGACTTACCTTGTACAACATTCAAATCAAATCTATGAAAACTAAACTATTACTTGCTTCTATTTTTTCTATTTTAACACTTAGTATTCTTTTTATACAATTTGAAAAACCTAGTGTAATCGAATCAAATTTGGAAGACGTAAAATCACCTATTCCAAATGATTTGTGGTATCAAATTCGTTCTTACCCTAATGGGTTTGATCAAAATTTGTTTTTAAAACGAATGAACGAAGTAAAATTAAATGCTTCCAACAGTTTACAAACAAGAGCAGTTAATTTAACTTTACCTTGGGTAGCAGAAGGTCCTGGAAATATTGGCGGAAAATTTAATGTCTTAGCCAAAAGTCCAACCAATAATTCTACAATTTATGCTGGCGCTACAAATGGCGGTTTGTTCAAATCAGTTGATAATGGCACAAATTGGAATCCGATTTTTGATGACCTAGCCTATTTAGCCATTGGAAGTATGGCCATTGATCCACAAAATGAAAACACGGTTTATGTTGGTACTGGTGATAAAAATTTTGGAGGTGGATCACATATAGGAAACGGAATTTATAAGAGTTCAGATGCAGGTGTGAATTGGAATCAAATTGGATTAGGACAAACTGGAATTGTTACAGAGATAGTACTTCACCCAACAAATCAATCTATTATTTTTGCAGCCACTTTAGGAAATCCGTATGAAAAAACGACAGAAAGAGGTGTTTATAAATCAATTGATGGTGGAACAACTTGGGATAACATTTTATTTTTAAGTGATTCATCAGGTATAATCGATTTAGTAATGGATCCTTCTAATCCTAATATTTTATATGCTAGTGGATTTAATAGAATTAATTTACCTTACAAATCAAAAGTAAGTGGACCCGAATCAAAAATTTATAAAACTATTGACGGTGGAACAACTTGGACTCATTTAACGTCAGGTTTACCCAATACTAATGAATCAAGAGTAGGTTTAGCAATTTCAACAACCAATCCCAACACGGTATTTGCTATATATGTTTCGGCTAATGAATCAGATATTTTAGACGTTTTTAAAACAATAAATGGTGGTGAAAATTGGACCCCCTTAAACGCAACGAATAACGGTTTAGACTATGATGCCCTTGGTGGTTTCGGATGGTATTTTGGAGAAATTTATGTCAATCCATATAACGACAATCATATTGTAATAACTGGAGTTGAAATGTATCACTCAACTGACGGAGGAAGTACATGGAGTCAAAATGTTCCTGACTGGTGGACCTATGAAGTACATGCGGACAAACACAATGTTTTATTTCTTGATACTAATACTTATATTATTGCAACAGATGGTGGACTTTACAAGACAACAGATAATGGTATAACTTGGGTAGACATTGAAGACATACCTGTTACACAATTTTATCACATTGATGTTCAACCAGACGGTTCAGGTATATATGGCGGTGGTGCTCAAGACAATGGAACAATGTCTGGAAACCAAACCACATTCAACTTATGGCAAAGAATATATGGTGGAGATGGTTTTCGACTAACTTATTTAGAACAAGACCAAAATGCAATGTACTTAGAAACCCAAAATGGACACATTAACTATCTGGATAACGGAGGTAATCAACATGACGTTAGTCCTGATCTATCTAACGACAGAACCAACTGGGACACACCCTATTACATTAACGAAAATGAGAATGAATTATTTGTTGGTACATCAAAAATTAGCCTAATGGAAGGTGCTCCTTTTGGTTTCTATTCTGAAATGAGTTCAGATTTAACAAAAGTAGGTCTTGGTACTTCAATTGGTAATGATAGTAGACATACTATAACTGAAATTGAACAAGCGACTCATAACTCGAATGTATTAATGGTTGGAACTTCTGATGGTTTAATTTGGAGAGGAGACAGAATTAATTCTTGGGAATTTACAAACGTTACAACAACTAACCTACCTAATAGATACGTTACAGGTATAAAATCTTCACCTAATGTGAATGATAATTTTTATGTTTGTTATTCAGGATATACTATGAATGACTATAGTTCTTATATCTATAAAACATCAGACCTAGGAGAAACTTGGATTAATATATCTGGAGATTTACCTAACATAGCCGTTAACGACATTTTAGTAGTTCCAGGGCAAGATGATAATTATATTTTTGCAGCATTAGATGGTGGTGTTTATTTTACCGAAAACGGTGGAACAAATTGGAATTATGTTGGTACAGACTTACCTTTTGTAACCGCTCAAGAGTTAAGATTAGACATTCCCAATTCAAAATTGATTTGTGGTACATACTCTCGCTCAATGTTTAGTTATGACATCAGTTGGATTGATAATTTAGATACAGATTATACGGGATTGAATTCCAACACTGAAAATGAAATGAGTATTTATCCTAATCCTGCAAAAAATAACATTACAATACAAAACGGAACACAAGGTGAATTTAAACTGTTCAATATAAAAGGACAAGTCGTTTTAAATCATAACACTACAAAAAAAGGGGATTTCACATTGAATGTATCAGCTCTACATAAAGGTATTTACTTTTATGAATTAAATGGACAAAAAGGAAAGTTGGTTAAACAATAATATTAAAATGACCATTATAAATTGACACTCTTATTTGTCAAATAAAAACAGAAGTAACTGATAGGTTTCAAATGATAGATAATGATCTATAATTGAAGAAGAGGAAAACAACTATACACTAAGAAGGTATCCTCATTATATCAGGTTCATATTAGATGATTAGAAATCTATAACTTATTTAACTTATATGTTTTGTCTTTCAATGTAAACAGATACATATTTGATGGCAAGCTTCTCAAATCAATGAACTGTTCTTTCGAGTTTATGAATCCTGATAATAAAATTTCACCTAACAAATTACAAACGAAATACTCTGCTGTTTCACTCCAATTACTTTTCACAGTTATTGACTCATTAAATGGATTTGGATAGATTATAGTCTCATTATATTCTTCATTATCAATATTAATAAATGACCATGAATTTGAAATACCTGGTGTTGTTATCTCAAAAAACATTTTGTTACTATTTCCATCCGGATAACATCCATACGATACATCTTCTGTCTGTTGTCCAAATTCAATTTGATCAATTGTAATTACATTTTGATTATCCAAAAAACTTAAACTCAACACTTCTCCTGTTAAACTAATTTTAAAAGGTAAATGGAACTTATTCACTTCTATTGAATCATCTGCAAAAAATAACACAAATCCTTCAGAGTCAATTTCCATTAGATTATTAATATCATTTGGAATTTTCCATTTTGTAGGATTAGAAACGTCATCTGATAAGAAATACCCACCTAAATCAACGTCTTGCCCATTTTCATTATAAATTTCAATCCAATCTTCATTGTCACCTTGAGAATCTGTAATGTCATTATCATTTTTAGCTAATACCTCATTTATGTAAAGTCCAGCTATTAAAGGTTTAATTTGATTAATACTATTGAATGATGGAATCGTAAAATTCCTAAAATTACTTACGCCATCAGGAAATCTACCGATTGAAACATTACTAATTGCATTATTGTAAGTAAAACTATCAATTATTACTGTATCTAATCCTTGTATTTGAGACACTGCTAACTCTTCTCCAGATAGCGAAAGACTGAAATTACAATGCAACTCACCTTCACTTGGATCATTGTCAGCATAAAAAGAAAAATAATCCCCTGGCTTCAAAATACTAAGTACCGTATCACTCAAATTAACCTTCCACTTACAAGGCTGGTTTAAATTATCGGATAGATACAATTGATTCAAATCGATATTAGTTACACCATTATTATATAGTTCAATCCAATCTACATATTCACCAGATAAATCAGTAATACCATTGGTGTTTTTAGCTTGAAATTCATTTATAACAATATCTGTAGCAATGCCAGAAATTAAATTAAAAACGGCAGTGAATGTTGTATCGGCATTCAAAGTTATAAACTGAATTGAATCTGTATTTCCGGTTTCTAACCAGTGCGAAAATTCATAACCAGAAAAAGGACTTGCTTTCATTTCAATTGTTGTTGTTTTGTAATAAATACCGGTCCAAGGTAAGCTACTATGCTCAAGTGTACTAAATTTAATCTCCCCTGCTCCTTCAATATTCTGATCCAATACTACAGTCACAGTTGTATCACCCAATAAGAAAAAATTACGTGTTTGTGTTCTCACATAATCTTCCCTGAAATTAATGAAATTTTCAACTACACCAACACGATTCAACCAATCTTGCTGTGAAGGAATGTGATTCCAACGCTCTAAATGTTCATCCATTTCAGGAGACAATTCATCTCTTAAACCATGGAGTACCGCAAGCTGATTCGCTTTTTGTAAATTAGAATTTTTTAAATCTGCAAATCGATTAACGAAATCATCTTTAAAAGAATTATTCTCTATTAATTTCAAAAACATTATCCTAGACCAGGCAGGATAACCTAATGTATCGCTCAACCATAAATAAGGACACTTATCAGCAGCACAAGCAGACCAAGCTGCACTAGTTATATCAGTATCAAATAAAATCCACCTCCATTTTCCATCTGGCGTTTGTGGTTTGTAATATTTAATATTATTATGAGGCCATTCTCTATTGTTATAAAAAATTTCAACTAAATAATAATCTATAAAATTTTCTACATCCATAAGGTTAGAGACATGATCATAATTAGACGAAACAGAAAGGTCATTATTTGAAATAAAATTCATCATGTTTTGATAAGCAGTATCTGTACCTTCTATCACATCACCATTTCCTTGAAGATAGTCAATACTGTCTTTATGTATTCCAAAAAGGTTTTCGAGATGATGTTCATCAATTTTTTCACGTAATATGTGAATCCCCCAATATTCCCCATTCAAAAAAACGATTGTTGGTTGGGCATTCATAGTTTCAAGATTCAAGTTTTTGGATACTCTACTTACAAAAGCATCTCTGATAATTGCTCTTCCATAATCTTGTCCGCCATTTCTAAGTATTATACGGTCAAACTGACCTATTCCGTTCTCACCAAAAAAGTCGTATTCCATTTCACCAAGACCATAATCAGTACTGGCTATAATTTTAATAGATTTCTGAGAATAAGTTCTTGTCAAACCACCATGTAATTTGATACCAACATTTTGAGAAATTACCAATTCCTTGTCTTTATTTATATACTCAAAATAAGCAGGTACCTTATTATTTTCTTGATAAAAATTAGAAGCAGAATACCACGGTCCTGTTCCCGGATTGGGCCCAGGAACATAAGCGCCGCTATCTGCACTGAATAAATTTTCAGAATCAGTCAAGATTGAGACAATAGGTAATGAATAATTTAAATCTATGAGGTAAGAACTACTTTGAGTCTTTGACACTTGAATACCAGAATCAAATAGAGCATAGCGAACCGTATTTATTTTGAAGATAGTATCAGTAGGTGGTGTGAATACAACAGAACTTGGTATCATACATAGTTCATTTTGGTCAGCACTTTTATTTATAAGTACAAGGTTATTCGGAAATATTGGGTCACTAATTATCGGAACACTACCATCAATTGTATAACGTATATCCCCTGGAATATCGCATGAAACATTTAAAACCACACTGTCTTCATATATACCTGAAGGTTGTGATATTATAAAATTAGGTACCTGGACTACAAAATTTTCAGAACCTGGAGTTACTAAGGAACTAACGATCCATGTAGATGCACCATCTGAAATTCTAGCATACGATTGATCCGTTAAAAGAGATACAGAAGGACATGAGTCTAATATGACACCAGTTGGATCAACTAAATAAATCGACTCACCACTACTTGAAACACTAAAATTGGTATGAAATTCAGGTTGGCCTAAATTTTTACCGGACGCAAAAATCAATAAGTACCCTCCCCCCACAATTGCTGTGTTTGGAATTTGCCATTTATCAAGGTATTGGATGTCATCTGTTAAATGATAACCCTGCATACTTACTGCAGAAGTGGCAGGATTATAAAGTTCTATCCAATCGGAATAATCTCCATCATTGTCTTGAATACTACTGACATTGTTTGACATCATTTCATTAATAAATAGTTGTTGAGAATATGCAACGTCTATTGTTAAGATCATAAAAGATAGTAATAAAAGAATAATTCGTGTCATTTTCATAATCGTAAGTTTTGTTTAACGTTTCTCAAATAAGTTAAACAAAATAAATACCAAAAGTGTAGAACCAAATATAGCAAGCGTTTAAACTCAAAAAAAACCGCTAAAATGTCCCAAGATGGGAATTGAAAATTTTAATATGGGAATCTTTTTTATAAAAAAAGAGAATTACACAAAAAAAGCATCCTGATTAATTCAGAATGCTTTTTTAAATATAAATAGTTGAGCAATTATTTTCTAATAAACAATCCTACCGCTTCAATGTGAGAGGTGTGAGGAAATTGATCAACTAAAGAAAATTTCTTAAACTCATACCCGTTATCTTCCATTGTTCTTGCATCACGTGCTTGAGTAGATGGATTACATGAAATGTAAACAATTTGTTTCGCATTTAGTGCAATAACTTTTAAAAGCGTCTTAGGTGCAATTCCTGCTCTTGGTGGATCTAAAACAATAGTGTGAATCTTATTGTTAAAATCTGGATACTCTCTTAAGAACTTACCAACGTCTGCAGCATAAAACTCAAGATTGTTAATTTTATTACGTTTAGCGTTACGTTTAGCATCTTCAATTGCTTCCGCCACAATATCAACACCTATTACTTTTACACCCTCAATTTGATTTGCTAAAATTTGACCAATCGTACCAGTTCCACAAAATAAATCCATGATGACTTGATTTTTTAAATCAAAGTTCTCTTGTGCATACTCTATAGCCTTTGTATATAAACGCTCAGCCGACATGGGGTTAGTTTGGAAAAAGCTTTCCATACTAATTTCAAATTGTAAGCCTAACAGTTTTTCTAAAACAACCGGTTCGCCATACAATAATTGATTATTTCCATTTTCAATTTTAGCTCTATCTGCTACGTCATCATTAATAGTATGTTGCAATCCTGCTAATCTAGCACCTAATAAAGTCTGCATGAATTCAGAGAATTCAGCTCTATCAAATTTAGATAAACCCTGTGAAGAAGTTACTAAATTTACTAATACCTTGTTGACATCAAAAGATTTACGCACAACTAAATGTCTGAAAAACCCTTCTTTTTTTGGTGGATGCCACGCTGGTAAACCTGTATTCTCTAAATATAACCTAACCTCTTTTACTAAACGTTCAAATTCAGCATCAAACAAACCATCTTCCTTATCTAAATTTTCAACTTTCCACCATGTTCCTCTTGTTTTAAAACCTAAAGCAAATTGGTCATCTAGTTCTTCTCCAGTAGACAATTCTTTTCTAATTGTAGAAAATGAATACTCCATTTTATTACGGTAATCATAAATATTTGGAGACGGAATGAATTCTTCAAATAAATCTTCCGAATTTTGAAAGTTACCTAACTTACGGTAAATATCAATGGTAGAGGATTGTTTATACTTATGCTGTAATTCAATTGGCAAAGTAATATATGGCGCACCAGAAATTGGTTGATAAGGTACTTCAATCTCTTGCGGAGATCTTTCAATAACTTCAATCAATTTACATTCAGCGAATTTTTTACGTTTCTTTGCAATTCTTGCACTTACTTTTTGACCTGGAAACGTATTATCTACAAATATTGGATACAATACCTCTTCATTATTTATAGTCGTCATTACTTTTGCAATTCCTTTTCCACCAAAGGCGTAATCAGTAATTGTCACTTCTATTATATCTCCTCTTTTCAAAACTGTAATTTTAAATTCGCTACTAACTTATTAAATTGCATCAGCCTCAGCCAAATCAGACATCACATAATAACGCGGGTCATCAACATCTGTCACAATAATATCTTTAAAGTGTGGATTAGCTTTAATTAATAAAGCATCACAATCCGCACTTAAATGTTTTAAGGTTACTTTTTTTCCTAATTTTTCGTATTTATCAACTAAACTCTTAATAGCCTCAATACCAGAATGGTCTGACACTTTAGACTCTATAAAATCAATTTCAATGCGCTCAGGATCATTTGCAATATCAAATTTACTCATAAAGTCTTGAATAGAACCGAAAAACAAAGGTCCCCAAATAGAATATACTTTTGTACCATCTTCTTTAAAAGTTTTGCGGGCTCTAATACGTTTGGCATTTTCCCATGAGAAAACTAATGCCGAAACAATAACCCCTGCAACCACTGCAATTGCTAAATCAAAAATAACTGTCATGGCAGAAACAAGTATTAATACAAATGCATCTGATTTTGGTATTTTAAATAAAATTCTAAAACTGGACCAAGCAAAGGTTCCAATAACTACCATGAACATAACACCAACTAAAGCAGCAATAGGCACCTCATCAATTAATGGTGACGCAAATAAAATAAATCCTAATAACGCTAATGCCGCTACAATTCCAGACAATCTACCTTTACCACCAGAATTTACATTGATTAACGATTGACCAATCATAGCACAACCACCCATTCCTCCGAATAGTCCATTTATAAAGTTCGCACCACCTTGTGCCATACACTCTCTGTTACCATTACCTCTTGTATCCGTTAACTCATCAATTAAATTTAAAGTCATTAAAGATTCAATTAAACCAACTGCTGCTAATATTAATGCATAAGGAAAAATCAAAACTAATGTTTCCCAAGTTAAAGGAACCATTGTAAATGTATCCGCCTGAAATGTAGGCAAACCACCTTTTAAACCTTGAACCGCTCCATTACTTCCTTCAATAATAAAAGATTTTACCGTACTTACCTCTGGAAAAAAGAAAATTGCAATGGCAGACACCACAACAATTGATGTTAATGCTGCAGGAACCACCTTTGTTATTTTTGGTAAAAAATACATGATTGCCATAGTTAAAACGACTAAGCCAATCATTACAAATAAGGGAGTTCCACTGATATATTCTTTAATAAATTCACCTGTTTCAGAATTAATGATGCGCTCTCCTACTTCATTTAAAGAGAATTTTTTAAACATTCCTAATTGAGACATAAAAATAACAATCGCCAATCCATTCACAAACCCCATCATTACAGAGTGCGGGATTAATCTAACAAACTTCCCCAATTTAAATATACCTGCAGAAAATTGGATTATCCCCACTAAAAGCAAGGTTAAAAATAAGTATTGTAAACCTAAGGTGTCATTTGGTACTTCCATAGCAGAACCAATTACATTACCCTCTTTAATTAAACTTACCATAACAACTGCCATTGCACCAGTTGCACCAGAAATCATTCCAGGACGACCACCAAAAATGGAAGTAATTATCCCCATCATAAAAGCCCCATATAATCCAATAATTGGAGAGATACCCGCTACAAAAGCAAAAGCTACCGCTTCAGGCACAAGCGCCAAAGCTACCGTAAGCCCAGATAAAATATCATTTTTTGCGTTTTTTGACGACTTTTTTACTAATTCAATCATTTATAAGTTTTGTTAGTTGGGCGCAAAGATAAACAAAGTAAGTTAGTTCGTTTATTTGTTCTATAGTTTTTTGCTTTTACACCTTTTACTTATACTTCTCTTTTGAACAATCCCTAACTGACTAGGCTTTTCAGATTTACTTTCATTTTATAATTAATTTATGGAATTGCAAAAAACACAACTGATTAAATTTGGTAAGGTACTAATTTTACTACTGAAGCAGAAGCTTAAACGTTATTAACCGTTAAAAACGTTTAATTTTTTTCAAACGTATTTTCATATTTTAATGGTAAGCGGTACTATCATTAATAATATTACTATATTTGATAAAAACATATAACGCGAGTATGTTGCACGTGCAACATACTCGGTTCTTACAACCCATTTGAAAAACGTACTATAAATAATTACAAATATCTAATTAAATTATTTGGAAACTCAATTTTGAAATAATACGTATAGAAGGCACATGGGATGAAAGTGATTAATAATGCTTGGATTCATACACTAACGAATAACTTTGAAAATCACACTGATAAATCAAATAACAATGAATAATGAACACTATATTGAATTTGGAAAGTTAATTTTAAATATGAAAATTGATGATGCCATTGATTATATAAAAAAACTAATAAAAAAAAATGGTGTTAAGGATACAAATTCTTTTTTACATACAAGTTCACAGATGGATGATGTAGGTATTTCAATATATTTTATATCAGTGACATTAACAAATCAGTATAAGTATTTTCATAATGCTTGTAGAGATATACTGTCGGGACCTATCTGTCACTTTGAAGGAGCTGCTTTACTTGCCATTCATCATTCTAAAGAAGCTTGTATTTATAACTCAGAGGATATTTTTAGTTGGGAATCATATCTTGAGTTATTGACAAGGTTTGACAATTCTGATGATCATGAAGCGAAGCGAATAAGAGAAACAATAAAAGTATTAAAAATGTAATTGATGATAAAATAAATCACTATTAACATAATATTCGAATTGAATTTCAAAATGGAATATAATATAGATGTAGTACTTGAGATTACAAGAGACAATAGCCGGTTATTTTTGATGAAAATTATTAAAAATAATATTAATTAGAAATAAAAACGTGTCGTAACAATTTCTATATTTAATACGGAACTCAGTAGTTTAATTGAGAATTCAGTATTTCAAATAAAGTCTGCCAAAACTTAAATTTGGTGTTTAAAACAAGAATAATTTAAAAACAAAATATAAAAATGTGGCTCAGTGCTGAACGATAGTTTGTACATTTAACAAACACTACGTTTCACACATTGGGTGTTGTAAACAAGCTAAAAAACATTGCAATGAACATCAAAAAAGTCAACTTAAATTCAAAATTAAAAACGTTCAGCGAATATTGGACACCAAAAATAGTCGGAGAGCTAAACAATCAATTTGTTAAAATAGCTAAGTTTAAAGGAGAGTTCGTTATGCATAAACACGAACAAGAAGATGAATTTTTTTATGTCATTGACGGAAAATTATTCATTGAATTAGTTGACAAAACTTTGGAACTCAATACAGGGGAATTTGTTGTTATTCCGAAAGGAGTGAAACATAAACCTTATGCTCCTGAAGAGGTAAGTGTTATGCTCTTTGAACCTGCAACAACTCTAAATACTGGAAATACAAAAAACGAGTTGACTGTATCAGATTTAGATAAAATCTAATTTATTGAAATGAAATTTTCACATACAAATATAATCAGCACGAATTGGAAGGAACTCGTAGACTTTTATGTAAAAACTTTTGAATGCAAAATTGTTCTACCAATTAGAAAACAATCTCGAGAATGGTTAGAAAAAGGAACTGATTTGAAAAATGCAAAATTAGAAGATGCTTACCTTTTACTTTCTGAATATGGAGAGAACGTACCAACACTTGAAATCTATCAATACGAAAATATTGAAGAACAAAATTTTATTCTACCTAATAAAAGAGGATTTGCACATATTGCTTTTGAAGTTCAGAGTGTAGAATTAGTTATGAAAGATTTAAAAAAATGGAGGGAAATCTTTTGGGGAAATCACAAAAAAAGAGATTAAAGGTGTAGGAGAAATTACTTTTATTTATGCAAGAACTCCTGAAGGAAACTTGATTGAATTACAAAGTTGGAGAAAAGCCAGTTTACAACAAAGTGCATAGTTAATTACTGTTTCTTACTAAACCAAAGGTAAGTGATTTTTTATAAAGTTAGTGTTTAACTGAAAAATTCGTACATTTAAACACGCTACAAACCGTAATAACTGGAAAATGAAAAACATCTTCTATACACTCTTTTTAGTTACTATTACCGTAATCTCTTTTGGTCAAACACCTCCTTCCCCACCTCCAACACTTCACTTTATAGCTGATTCAGTCTGCGCTAAGCAAAAAAAGGAAGCTCTTAACAAATTCCAAAATTCAGGATTTACTTTTGACATTATTGATTCAATAAAAAGTTCTAAAGATATATATATCGACTCTGTAGCAAAAGCAGATTACAATTTGACCATAGTCAGGTATGAAGAATTCGCATATGAAATATGTGGAACCGCCCAAATGACATTAGAGTGTTATTTTGATACGAGAGATTCAATCTACACGAGTAAAATTGGTTCAAATTATATGAATAGGCTAATGGAACAACTTGAAGTTAACTATGACAAATTGAATAACACTTACAACAGTGACTACTATTACTGTTATCCTGATGCAAGTATCAGATTTAATCATCAAACACTAAGTTCATTATTGAATGAACTCTCTAAAATAACAACAAGATTTACTCGATTGGAAATACAAATTACATCCAAGTCTGATTTAACAATTGATGATATCTCATTTGATTTTAACCTAAATGATAACTCTATAGGAAAAACGAGACAATTGAAAATCTTATTTGAAGATTTCAAATCTAATCTGGAAATTACGAAATCTGCAACGAACAAAGGATTAAATGTCAACAGTGTTTATTCAGTTACTTTGTATGTACGTCCAAAAAAATAAAAACTACTTACAACAAAAATTATATTTAATACGGAGCCCATTACATAAACGGGGAGTTCATAATTTCATAGAAAGTCCGCCAAAACTTACCTTAGTTTTACAATATTATTAATAAAGGAGTTGAATGGCAACCCAACCAAAACTCTAGTTAGAACTATAAATTTTATCGGATCCATTCAACTTTTAAGCACAGAGAACCTGTATAAGATATTAGATTAACCTCTACCAAGGTTGTTA